>CEWA01009885.1_pt1 | contig 11537 bp, 25 predicted proteins | sample 530361 | NCBI WGS metagenome assembly CEWA01 (sample SAMEA2620000, study PRJEB7988) | marine metagenome | biome: marine biome (ENVO:00000447); feature: surface water layer (ENVO:00002042); material: "saline water (ENVO:00002010), including plankton (ENVO:xxxxxxxx)" | depth 5 m
GAAACAGATTATTTCCACATGAGTTATAAAGATTATGAGAATGGGATAATAACTGATAAAGACATACTCATTGATTTTTTTGGACTTGACGATGAGCAAATTGAAGAAAACTTTGAAGATGAGCATACATACGATTGGAATGGTGCTTTATATATGGTTAAACGAGTCCAATTTATAACTAGAGAAGAACTAGATATTGTTGAGAGGTTTTGCAAATGAAAGATCAAAAAACTTTTAATATCAGAGTAAGGGCAGAGTATGTTGGCTATTACGAAGTCAAAGCAAAAGACCTTTCACAAGCCGAAAGAAAAGCAGAACTTCTTTTAGAACAAGATATGAACGATAAAGTATATCCGTCTATAGATGTGGAAGAATACGATCCTATCCCCGATAAGTATCAAAGCATAGGATCAGATAACCAAGATTATTTTTTACAAGAGGAGGAAGTATGAATATAGCAGTATTAGAGCCATATGCAGATAGAGATGAATTTGAAGAATTCAAATGGGATATAAAAAAATGTTTTGAAAATTATTTAGGAAAAAAAGTTTTAGTGTTTTCCGACAATCATGGTTGGAGTAATGAAAAAGTATCTAAGGAATTTATTTTAGATGATCCTTGTGAAATCTTTTGGAAGATAGTACCTAGATCTGATTGGAGTTTTAGTATAGGAACTTTGAACGGTAAGAAAGACGAACATTTATTTCAAGCAAAAGTTAGTTGTCATGACGGAACTAGCACATACAAATTACAAATAATTAATCAAGAGGAGGAACAATGAAACTATATCAAATTGATTATATAAATTCTTATGGAGAAACAGAATTTGTCGCACTTACTGATAATCCTGAAGAATGGTTAAAAGAAAATAATGAGCAAAGGATTGGAGAAGGAAACGATCCTGAAGAATTAAATGACTTTGAAATTTTTGAAGTAGATTTATCGCTTTATAACAAGGAGAACTTATGAGTCAGCCAACAATAGATGATCTTAAAGAGATAGCAGAAGAATTGAATTACATATATGGCTTTTCAAAAGACGCACACGGAGAGTATTTTTGTGAAGATAGCTTAAACAATGTAGTTGTTTTAAAAGGATATATGCCTGATTGTCCTGCTTGGAGTGGCGATATAGCTTTAGTTGTTCATGGTATGTCATGTTGTAAAGATATTCTTTATAGGATTGAAGGCAAGTGGAAATGGGTGGAAAGCATGAATGAAGGAACTTACGAACACGATAAAGAATTAATTTGAAGGAGGAAAAATTATGTACGATTTAGCTAACAAAAATATAGCAGAAACTGTAATTGCAGATTTTAATGATCATCAAATACTAGACCATTATTATTTTGAAGATAGTGGAGTTGAAATTGTTTGGTGGAAAGATAGAGAAGTTTATTTAGCTTTGCATGATGATAAAACTTGGGATTGGTACAGTCCTAATCAAATTCATTTTGTAATCGAAGAACTAAAAGAAAGTGATCTCAAAGGTTATCTAATAGATGTTCATTACTACGATTGGGATTTAGAGCAAAAGGAGAACGCATGAGAGTACACGAACTAATTAAAAGATTAAAAGAATGTAATCCAAAAGCCATAGTTGATATTCAAGTTCAAGATAAACTTGTTGTGTGCGATTGGGAAAATGATAAACCTGTATTTGCAGATGAATGGCTTGAGATTGATGATGTACAACAAGACGATAACAAAGAATTTGTTTCAATAATTACTTAAAGGAGAAGGCATGAGTATAGAGCTAACACATAAAAGAACAAGTAAAGAACTAGAAACAGCTTTAGCAGTTGTTAAATGTTTAATTGGAGTTGCTAATAATCAAATTAAATCAGAGCCAAAAGAAGAAAGGTGGCAAGAAGAATTAGATAACTTATTAGAAGTAGAATTTTTAATTGAATGTTCAGAAGATTTTTATTACGAGGATTGATGCAGAACTTAAAACTTAAACAAGTACAAGACGCTATAGAGTATCTGAGAACGATACAAAGCGATCTCAATCCAAGAAAAGCCAAGTTAGGTAATAAGCCAATAGTTTGGATTTCGGTGGATAATCAAGAAGATTTCAGTTTACTTTCTCAAGCTTTAAAGAGCATGAGGAATGTAAAGTGGATTGGTATAGTATTAGAAACAGAGGAGGTAATATGAAACCATATATGTTCATTACACATAATGAAGGTGTCAATGCAAATGCGATCTTTGGATCAAGTTTAATTGGCTATTTAAAATGTTCTTATCAAGAGTTGATCGACTCTTTTGGAGAGCCAATGAAGATAGATTTATCTACTTCAGACGGCAAGACAGATGTTGAATGGGATATTGAATTCCAAGACGGCACATACTTGCATATTTATAATTGGAAGAACGGCAAGAACTATCTAGGAGATGACGGATTAGAAGTTGATCAGATTACCGAATGGAATGTCGGTGGACACTCTAAAAAGGACTTAGATAAACTGCAAATGGTTTTCCAAGTTAATAAAATCAAAGCACTCATTAGCCTTTAATGGTGTTTTGGGAAATTGTGCTAGTTGCATTAATCGGAATAGTTGTCTTAGTTGATTATTATTTAGGTTAGACAAGAGGTGTAATTAGCAGTTAAAATATAACCGAAGTAGAGCGATACTTGTCTTTTTCTCCCCTTTTATTGCTCTACTTCACTTTCTAGATCACTCACATCATCATTTTCTAAAGCGTTATCTTGAATAACTTGTGCTTCTATTGTCTGGCCCAGCAGCGTTTCTAAGCGGCTCTCGACTTCTTCTCTACTCATCTGGTCAATTTTTCCGAACATAACTTCCTTACGATCAACAATCAAGCCCCCGACTCTAAGCAAACTATTCTGAGCTGAGATTGCTGCATTAAAGGATCCAGCCTCCAAAGCTTTGTCCCGAATGTCGTACAAATCTTGAACTGCCCGATCATAATTAAGCTCGTACTTCTTCTTAACTTCATTCATCAGGTAGTTGTATTCGGATCTAATCAAAGGATTACTCATGAGTTTGTTTGCGGCTTGTCGTGGATCTTTATAACCTGCCTTCGCAGCCGACTCGATCAGAGATAGTCTAGGATTATTTACAGCAGTCCAAATGAATATTCTTTGTCTGCGATTGAGTTTCTTGTCTAGGTTGCAAGTTTCGATAGGGGGAGTATCTTTTTCAGCAAGTAGATTGCCTTCGTAAGTTGTATCATGTTTCTTTTGATAATCTGCCATGATTTTTTAGCGTATTCTAATACGACCTCCTCCCACCATTCTCCCAATAGTGTGTAGCAAGGGTACACTCCCGACTATTCAGTTGTCAAGAACTTTAGAGTATTAAAGGGTATTTTCTTCTATTTCCTATGACAAAAATGAAAAAAATAAAATATTAATGAAAGCCTTATAAATAAAGGGTTTGCGTTGTCATAAATCCCATGACAAAAACCCGACAATATTAATTTTCAGGATCTAACTCGAAATCAGCAGTAAAATATATACCTTCTTCGCCTATGTAATCTTCAGGTAAATGAGCATCTAAAGTTTCATTAACCAGGCGTACTGTTTCTTGTTCTGATTGTGTGATCTGCATTATCTTTTGCAAAGCATAAGAAAGCATACAAAGGCTAGTTAAAAGTTCCGACTCGCCCCTTACACAATGATTATTAACTATGCTGTCGCATTTACTAATGAGTTCTTGGGTAGTAGGCGGCCCTAATTTTTCAGTAAAATTTATAACTTCATAAGCCATATGAGATTATATACATACTTAATGATTATAGGAAAGGGCGGAGAGATTTCTAGCCAGGCTCTCTCCGAAGCCTTAGCCGTTAATTAGGGAGAATGACATGAACGGCACTAGAACTAAGAGGAGCAACTTAAAAAATCTCCCCTTAATTACGAATAGTGGACATATTATACTAATTGTGTATATAATACAAGCAGAGGTAAGAGTTTATGAGAAAAGAAGAAGATTTAATTCATCAGTTAGCTATGGCTGAGTTTGACTTAGCAAGAACTAAAGAATGGATTAAGGAGATTAAACAAAAATTAAAAAAAGAGGAGGAGCAACATGCAAAGTCTGCCTGAAATACTAGAGCCACATAAAAATTATGTTTTGAATGAAGCATATTATTTCCCAAAGCTAACCAATAGCTTTTATCACAACAGTCCAGGCGTAAGTTCGTCAACCATAAGAAAGTTTATGGATAGCCAAATACACGCTTTATACGAGGAGATAGAGGACTCTCCTGCTTTAAGGTTTGGTACAGCAGCCCACGCCCTTATAGTCGAAGGTCAGGAGGCTTTTGATAAAGATATAGCAGTTATTGTCGGATCTCCTTATACAAGTGCCAATAAGTCGTTAAAAGCAGACTATGAGCAAAGGGGTTATACAGTTATTAACAACCAACAGAAAGACGATATTTTTGCCATGCAAGATGCACTTATTCCTGAGGCAAATAAGTATCTCAATCCAGATGAAACTGACTATCCCTCTATATTTGAAAGTCCATACGAGTCGTCATTTTATTGGTATGAAGGAGAAACACTTTGCAAATTAAGATCTGATGTCATTAGGCACCCAATAGGTCAACCGTATTCAGAAAAGAACATAATTATTGTTGATTACAAAACTACAATGGATTGTTCGCCTAAAGGATTTCTAAGCTCTGTTCGTAAGTACGGCTATGATCTACAAGCGTCTTGGTACAAAAGAGGGTATGAAAAAGCAGGATTTAAGGTAGAAGGTTTTTATTTTGTCGCACAAGAAAAAAAGAAACCTTATGCTAGTAAAATCTTCAAAATGTCTGAAAAAGATTTAGTAGCAGGATGGATAGCGTTAGAAGGCACTTTAGGGCTATATAGAGACGTTATGAAGGGCGAAGAGCCTATGATACATAATTCTCCTAATCTTGTAGAAATTAAGCTCAGAGAGGACAACGACAGAGAGATTTAATGAGAGAAGATAAATGGGCTATAGCTTTGGGAATATGTATCTTGATAGGACTACTGATTATGTCTTGGAATATAGCAGTAGGTATTGTTAGCTTATGAAATTAACGCCAAAAGATTACATAATACTTTTCTTAGCAGGATCTTTAATATTTTTGTTAGCAAATATAGATGTTTGGATTGTATTTGGAGAAGTATATGACTAACACAAAAATAAAATATGCAGGTAAATTAACAGATCAAACTTTGTTAAGATTACAAAAACATGTTAAAAAAAGGAGAAAAAATGATTGCATACTACAGAGTTGAAGGAGAAGTTATATTAGGTTTTGACGGCAAAGATGATTGCATTTATCGGATGTACATAGCAGATCCAGTAGCAAGATCTAAACACATACTTAATATCAAAGATGACCTTAGAGGTTAGACACGATTATCAAGCTGAAGTTCAGCAAGGAGATAAGTTAAAAATTATACAGGCATCTGACTGTGTTTCTTTTGAAGATGCTTTCAATAAGGTAAAAGCTTTATCGCCTGATTGTTTGATTAAAAAGATTACCAATAAAGCTACAAAATCTTTCACTATTTATTATACTAGGACAGATGGGGATTAGAGTTCTTAGTTTGTTTGATGGAATGAGTTGTGGTCAGTTAGCTCTACAAAGACTTGGTATTGAGGTAGATACTTATTACGCAAGTGAAATAGACAAGTTTGCAATTCAAGTAGCCCAAGCTAATTTTCCCGACACAATCCAAGTTGGAGATGTTTGTAATTTAGATCCAAAAAATTTCAAAGACGTAGATTTAATACTTGCTGGCTCTCCTTGTCAGGGTTTTTCTTTTGCTGGCAAACAGTTGGCTTTTGACGATCCAAGGTCTGCATTATTTTTTGAGTTCATTAGGATATTAAAAGAAGTAAAGCCAAAATATTTTTTATTAGAAAATGTCAGAATGAAACAAGAGTTTCAAGATGTAATAACAGATCAGGTTTCTGTTTGCTATCCTGAGTTTCAAGGTGGAGATTTATTTGGGGGCAAGATAAAGCCCATTTTAATTAATTCAGCTCTTGTATCAGCTCAAAATAGATTGAGATTGTATTGGACTAACATACCAAATATAGAACAACCAATAGATAAAAATATTATTTTGGAAGATATTCTTATTAAAGAAAATACAGAAAGTTATGCCTTGTCTGATCTTGCAAATAAAAGAGCAAAAGATAACCCAAGATCCAGGGCTTTCAAGCCTGGTCAAGAAAAAAGTGGGGCTTTACTTGCAAATCAATACAAACAATCAACAGACAGCCTATATGCTTTGAATAAGCCTGTGCAAGTTGGTATGGCTGTTGAAAAAGTTAAAGTAAGAAAACATGAAGTGGACATACTCAAACTTCAAAAATGTATTTTGGATCACTATGATAAATCAAGTTTAAATAAAAAAGAAATAGCAAAAAAGTTAAAAGATAAATACTCTACAGTCGAGCATTACTTTAGAAAAGTTGGTAGCGATTTCTTTGCCATTCCTTCAGAAGAACATTGGCCTCAATTAAAAAAAATACTTGGGATTACAACAGACGAATTTGATAAGTCTATTATGGAGTTTGAGATTAGAGATGGAGTTTATGAAAGCACACAAAGAGTTTATAGCTCAAAAGGTAAATCGCCCACAATCACATCTGCTCACGCAGAAAAACTTGTAGCAACTACGCCTATGCAAGTTGGCGTAGCCGTTGACATAAATGGACACGATATACTAAAAAGAGTTTATTCGCCAGAAGGAAAATCGCCTACATTAAATGCACATGGAGGCGGTAATACCGAACCTAAAGTTGTATCGGGGGCTTGGAGAGCAAGATCTTATGATGATAAAGGGCAGAGAGTTAAATGGAAAGAGTCTAAGCCTAAACAAATGTTAGAGCTAAGAAAAGATCAAAAAAGTAATTCAATAGGATCAGTTCAAAAAGATAGCGTTGTAGTGCAAGATTTATCTTGGAGAAGGCTTTTACCCTTAGAGTGTGAACGACTTCAAACAGTACCTGACAATTACACAAACCATGTATCAAACTCGCAAAGATATAAAATGTTAGGCAACGGTTGGACTATAGATGTTATCGCACACATTTTAAAAAATATGGATCTAAAATGATATTACAAAAATTAAAAGATTATCTTGAAAATAAAATAGCAAACAATGAAGTTGTATTGCCTGAGCATTTATTAGAGGAAATACAAAATTGGGAAGATGAAGAGAAAGAAGAAGAATAAAAAAGCAGAGAAAGAATTTAACCAAGCTCTTTGGAACAATTTGAAAGAACAACATACAAAATCTGAAGCTGATGAGGCCCTATTAAAATCTTTAAAAATTATAGAAGATTTAATAGATGAAGTTTCTTTCGTATGGACAGATACGGGAGATGAAGAAAAATTAAAGAAAATGGAAAGTAAATTAGATAAAATAAATGTGGCTTTTCACATAATAAAAGCGAACTTGAGATAATGCAAAAAACAAAACATTTTCAAGAACACAAATCTGTTTGTGGATCTAGAGGAAAAAAAACAAGCCAGGGTATTCATAAAAATACCATGACTAGCACAATGAACAAGCATAAAAGGAGACAACAAAAATTAAGATATAGAGGGCAAGGAAGATGAAAGAACTAGATAAAGATGTTTATATAGAAAATTTAGAAAAAAAAGTTGATGAATTATCAAAAAAAAATAAAGAATTAGAGATTTACTTTTGTAAAGTAATGCCAAGGTATGAAGAAATAAAACAATCTTTTTCAGATTTAGCTTGGACTATGGACATGCAGCCAGACAGAGCAGAGTTTCCTGCTATTATTAGAAAGTTATTAGATGATTCTATTGTGGTATTGAAGAAGGGGGAGCATATACAAGACTCCCCCTTCAATTTTATCAATCAAAAAGGAGGTGGACTTACTTCTGAATCTTCTGACGCAGACTCAGATGATTGAGGAAAGTCGTTCTTAAATTCATAAGACCTAACGACAGTTTTTGTCGTAGTACGAGCATTACCGTCATTATCTTTCCAATCTTCATCTACATTTCTGAGATTCATTAGTAATTCTTTACCAACATAAGCTGAAGCATCATCTGGGTACTTTTTAAACCCGACAGCTTTAGCCAATCTAGTAAACTTTTCAGTTGCAATCCTTCTCACATCTTCGGTTGGATGCCAAAGACTGAAGTATTCAACATGATCTTTATATTTACCATTATCTACTTGGAAAGTAATCTTTAAAGTATTATTACCTGATTTAGATTGGTACTTAACACTTTCAATTACCTTACAAGGATAAGTTCCTTCAGGAGCCACACCTGGTCCTATAGGCATTTCATCAATAGAATCAATGAAATCAACGTCTGCAAAATCTACCATTATTACCCCGCTTTAGTTAAAGGTTCTTCTTGTGTGGTTTGTTTAGCCTTTCCAAATCCTAACTTATCAATAAGTTTTGTAAGGTTAGGTTCTTCAAATGGATTTAACTTACCACTCCTATCTTTAGCCACATGACCTTGACCAGTTTCAGTTTGCAACCATCTTCTTTTGATTACATTACCTTCTTCGTCTTGATCTTCAATTATTCTCAAAGCCAACACTTCGTCAAAGAAATAAGTAACTGCTTGTCCTAATTTAGTACCAACCATTTTTGGTTCAAAGTTAGGTATGCCGTCAGCAATAGTTCTTTCACTCTTAGCTAAGAAAACAACGTGCATTTTCAAATCTCTGTAAGCTCTCATAACATTAGTCATGCTTTCTTGCACATTACCGTATGCAGCTCTAGGATCTTTGTTTCTTGATTTTTCAAAATTAAGTAAGATCTCACTTATCTCAGATATTGAATCTAGACAAACGGTGTCATACTTAATTTCACCAGATTCTAAAAGTCTATGAATCTCCATGACTTCAGCAGCTTCTTTAACTTCTAAAGCATCAACATTCGTAGAGTCTTTAATAGAAAGTAAACCAGCCTCAGCAGATATAACTAATGTTTTACCTGGTGCTGTCTCACATATAGTTGTTTTACCCGAACCAGCTTCACCGAAGATAAGGATTTTAGCTCCTTGATCATCTACTAACTGACTAGGCGTAACAATTTTATTTTTTATGCTCACTCTTCACCTCTCTGTTTTAATTAATGAACTTGAAAGATTATAGACTATACTATACTATGTGTAAACATTTATTAAGAGGAGCAAAAAAATGAATGAAATTTGGAAAGCTAATTACTATCACCGACAAAAAAAACTGTCGGATGAAGCACTAAAAAATCTAAAAAAATCTGGACATGAGCCAGAGTTTCAAAACAAAAAAGTAAAGCACTACTCACTCAAGGACTATATTGAGTTTTTGGGAGTGAAGGAGTCTGCATCAACTTTTGATTGTTCTGAAGCGTCTATTAAAGCTTGGCGTTATGGATATAGAAATCCATCTATAAAACAAGCTCATCAAATAATAAAAGCGACAGAGGGTAAGCTTACTTACGAATCTATATTTGGAAACATAAAAGATCTTCAATCTTAGATGTTTCAAATAAATTTATCAGAGGAGGACTCTCCTTATGAATTAGCTATGGCTTATTATGAAGAAGGCCTTAGCGTAATTCCTTTGCAGAGAAAAGATAAAAAGCCCCCAAAAAATTTAGGCTCTTGGGAAGAATACAAAACCAAAAGACCTGAAAGAGAAAAAGTTGAAGAGTGGTTCAAAGACAGAGATGATCTTGTCGTTGCTATAGTTTGTGGAAAATTTATTGTAGTAGATGCAGACACGCCTGAGGCTATGACTTGGGTAGAAGAAAATTTGCCAGTAACTCCTTACAAAGTTATTACGGGTAAGGGTATGCACTTCTATTACAATAATCCACAAAACTTTACGACTTTTGCCACAAGGAGAACAAATGAAACGCCAATAGAAAGACTTATTGATATTAGAGGAGAAGGTGGATTAATTATTGCTCCTTACAATAGACATGCAAACGGTGCAATTTACAAGCCTGTTTTTCTTGATGGTTGGAGTGTTTATGATATTGGAGACTTACCTGATTTTACAGAAAAAGAATGGTACAAAATAACGGGTGTACCTAAAGAGTCAGGAGCCAAAGATAAAAATATAACTGTACCTTTCTCTCTTGATGGGGTTAATGAAGGCTCAAGGAATGATCAGGCAGCAAGGATTGCAGGTTATATGATTTCTAAAAATGTAAACCTTAACTTTACAAAATTTTTTTTAAGGTCGTGGAACACTAATAACAATCCGCCACTCACTATCAGAGAAATTGATCAAGTTGTAGATAGTGTGAAATCTACGCATGACAGAAAAAATCAAAAAGCTCCTTTGTTTGTTCAAGCAGTTGATAATATAAAACCACCAAAAGATTTATATGATCCTCCTGGATTATTAAAAGACATGTATAACTTTTGCGAAGATATTGCACAAGTGCCACAACCTGAATTATCTATGGTCGCTGCTTTATCTTTAGCATCAGTATCTTGTGGCAGAGTTTATAGAACTAATATGAATAATTTTTCTAGTTTGTTTTTTATGTGTATTGCCAAGTCAGGACAAGGAAAAGAAAACATAAAAACATTTGTAGAAACCATACTGAACGAATCACAACATTCAAAGTTGATAGTAGGAGATGGCTATACTTCAAGTGGAGCTGTGCATTCAATACTGAGACAAAGACCAACACAAATTACTATTATGGATGAGTTTGGTAAAAGGTTGGAGTCAATAGGTGGACAGCAAAATTTTAACAGAGAAGATGGATTGCAAACTTTGATGGAAGCTTGGGGTAGGTGTCATGGTACTTTAAGACCTGATAATTATTCTTTGATGAATGTTCCTGATCAATATAAAGATCAATTTATGAATAGGCTTACGCATAAACCAAACATTACTTTAGTTGGTTTATCAGTACCTAAGAACTTTTATAAAGCTTTGAATAGTGGCAGGATAGCAGATGGTTTTCTTAATAGATTCTTAATCGTAGAGTCAAAAGAGCCAAGAAGAGTAGCACAACTTAAAAAGTTTAGAGATGCACCATTAAGAATTGTAAATTGGGTTAATTATGTAAGACGACCTATAAATGATTTTTATGAAGTAGCTATTGACAATGCTGATATTGATTTGGAACAAGTTGTATTAGACTTTGACCAAGACGCAGAATTAGTGTTGCAGGACTTTGCATCTGAGATCGTTAAAAGGCAAGATATACTTGAGAAAGATAATTTAGAGCCATTACTATCAAGATCTAGAGAAAAAGCCATGCGACTATCCCTTTCAGTTACTCTTGCGGAGAACCCCAAAGCAAAAAAGATTCCAGGGGATATTATGAAATGGTGTGTTGATTTTGTTAGATATTACGACTTGCTATTTATTGAAGCTTGTAGAGATAGAGTTGCAAGTTCAGCAATCGAATCAAAAATCAAACAAGTGCTTTCTTTTATCAGGTCAAGAAATGGCGAGGGTATATCTAAAAGAGAAGTGGATAGGCATGAGCTGTTTAGAAGTATGAAGTCTTATGAGGTAAAAGAAATTATTGAAAGACTTATGAACGCTAGAGAAATTCAAGA
>CEWA01034881.1_pt1 | contig 11523 bp, 16 predicted proteins | sample 530361 | NCBI WGS metagenome assembly CEWA01 (sample SAMEA2620000, study PRJEB7988) | marine metagenome | biome: marine biome (ENVO:00000447); feature: surface water layer (ENVO:00002042); material: "saline water (ENVO:00002010), including plankton (ENVO:xxxxxxxx)" | depth 5 m
ACCACCTGTCCCCGCCAAAATGCGACCACCCGCACCTGCCGTCGTCATTTCGCTGTCGATATTACCAACCCAATATTCTGCACCAGCACCACCCGCGCCGCCTGAGCGATTGTGACTTCTATACTCCGAATTTGATGATCCGTTGCCGTTAGAAGCTGTCGATGTTGAACCATCTGTTTGCTTCAAGCCATTTACTGAACTTGTTCCTTCAGCATTCAAGACGCCACCATGAGCATATCCGACTTGGTTGTTGCTAAAGTCATAACGACCAGCGTCGCCCCCGCCCGCGCCACCGCCTCCTGCAAGCCCATTAACGGATGCGCCACCGCCACCGCCCCCAGCTATGTAAGCACCTGATTTATTTGTGATAATTACGCTTGAGACGCTGCTATTAATCTTGATCGCTGGGCCACCGTTTTGCGCTGATACTGCGGGTCCGCTTTGATAATTAACGCTGTGCGGACCTGCACCGTTACCACCTTTACCAATAATCTTACCATTGTTTTCAATCGTACATGGAATATCAACAGTTATTGCTGCCGTGTTAATATTGTCTGACCAAACCCAAAAGTTAGACGGGATAACAATAATGTCACCTTCGCTGATGTAGTCACTGACAGTAATTTCTTGAAGGTTGCTTTGGCCGTTAATTAAGGCTCCAGACGTAAGTGTAACGGTTTGCTGATTTCTTGCCCCATAAAAATCCTTCATGTTTATTTGACCGCTTGTCGGAACGCTGTTGTTCGCGGTCACGTCTGGGACTTCATCACCGCCCCGATAATATTCTTTAACTTCATGTGGCGCTGTTCCACCGAACTCGCCAACAATGTCTGTTTTCATGCTGAGTGAGCCAGAGGACTTAACTGCCATTAGAACGTAACCACCGCTTGAATATCGTCTGCCGCTTGGAATGTGCCTGTGCTTGTCATTTTAAACACAACAGTGCCATTGTACTTAAATTCTAAATTAGTACCGTTGGCATTGATTGCCCAGCCAGAAGTTGCGCCACCGTCTAGCAGATTAATCTCTGTCGCTGTCGCCGTAACACCATCCATGATGTTCAACTCGGCTGTCGTCGCGGTCACACCATCAAGGATGTTCAATTCTGACGCAGTAGCAGTCACCCCATCAAGAATGTTCAGCTCAGCAGCCGTTGCAGTCACACCATCCAAGATATTCAGCTCTGCCGCTGTCGCAGTTACGTCAGTGCCGTTGATCGTCAGTGTGCTAAGGTCAGGCGCGATTGTGCCAGACGTGCCGTTTACGCCGTCAACAATCGTGTCTAGCGCTGTGTTGATCGTCGTACCCCAAGTGTCCTCTGAGCCGCCGACTGTAGGTTTTGTTATGCTAATCGCCATATTCTAATCCTCTGTTAAGCGCACAATAACACGCTACGCCGCTTCAGTCCATGTTTCGCTAGACACGCTCTGCTCCGTCCAAGTGTCGCTTGGCTCTGCCTGCTCTGTCCAGATTTCCGCATCAAAGTCTTGTTCTTCCCACAAGAACCGCGCTGGGCCAACTTGCGGTGCGCCAGCGGTAATCTTTGCAAGCGTAATGCTATGCACCTGCGTCATTGTTGGCGCGTCTATAATCGGCGCTGCATTGGTGATTGCCGCGTCAAACTTGTGATCTACTGTAATCGTCGTGCTATCAATCACAGGCGCAGAGCCGTCAATGCTATCCGCTGTCAGCGCAACATTCTCAACCAACGTCGTGCTATCAATCGCTGGCGCTGATCCGTCAATAGCAGATGCCGTAATGTCGTGCGCCTGCGTAATAACTGGCTGGTCTACCTGCGGCGTTGCTGTAATCTCGACAGGCGTGATTGCGTGATCTTGCGTGATGCTGCTTGCATCAATAACAGGCGCAGCGCCATCAATGTCTGTCGATACCAATACATGATTAACAGCAACAGTAGGCGCATCAATGACTGGCGCAGCATTGTCGATTGCAGTCGCAGTAAGAGTGTGTACCTGCGTAATACCTGCATCATCAACACTCGGATCAGCAGCCGTAATCGCAACGCTTGTTAAAGTGTGAACCTGTGTGAAGGCGGCGTCATCGACAACAGGCTGACCAGTCGTAATGTCTGTAGATGTTAAGCCCTGATCGTTGGTAATGTCTGGGCTGTCAATCGTAGGCGCACCAGCCGTAATATCTGCTAGCGTCAGGCTGTGAACCTGTGTAATGCCAGATGCATCAATGCTAGGCGCAGCCGCTGTAATCGCAACAGATGTTAGCGTATGGTTTTGTGTAAGCGTAGAGCCATCAACAACAGGCGCGCCAGTTGTAATGTCTGTGCCAGTAAGCTCATTGCTTTCTGCTACAGTTGGACTGTCAACGACAGGCGCTGCATTTGTGATCTCAGTCGCAGTAAGATCGTGGGCTTGCGTAATGCTTGAGCTATCAACAACAGGCGCAGCGTTGGTAATAGCAACAGCAGTCAGGCTGTGAACCTGACTAATGCTAGAGCTATCTACCGTTGGGCTGCCAGCCGTAATGTCCGTGCTGGTTAAGGCAACATTGACTACCTCAACAACCCCATCATCCGCTAGGGAAGCAGCAGCTAATGGGGAAAAGCCAAGCATCTGTTACTCCTTAAACGGCAGTTGATCCTGACATGTCGTCCTGAGCCATTACCCAAGAGTAACACTTGTCTAAAAATGCGTCACCTGATGCTGCATTGATGTCATCTAGGTTTGCGTTGTAACGCTTGAAGTCTACCTCACGAGTGTCGTCAGTAGGTGTGCTTGTGGCATATGCTGACAAGTCAATCATTACTGAAAACTTAGGGTCAGTGCCACGCTGACGGCTGATAGCCGCTGTGACAATGCGATAGTAAGCGTTGTTGAAGGCGATACCGTATTGGCTATTGCCTACGGCGATGTTGTTCTGAATAGCCATGTCGATCTCCTTTAGGCGTAAGTTACTTCAGATGTTCTAATATTCGCTACCCATCTAATGTTATGAGCAGCTTCACCTGTTACAGTAATAGCAAGAGCATTGTTTGTGTTATCAGCTGAAAGAGCCATACCCCAACTAATTGCATTTTCTATTACTGTTGTAGATGAATTAACAAGAGTTGTTGTCCCACCGTCATTTACCAGTAACCCCTCTATTTTCCATGAGGCGTATGATTGTGCGCCATTTTGCATAGCAGTAATAACGCCATCAAATGTAATACATGTATCAGACGCAGCTATGATTTGGTTTGTTGATCCTGCTGTACTATTGTTTGTAGTAAGTTTAGTTGCGGTTGCATCTGTGGTGTCTGCACGAAGAACAAACATACCGCCTTGAGCATCACCGTCCGCTGCAAAACTGCCACTTGCAAATGTTTTCTTGCCGTATTCACTTGCCTTTGAGTTAAAACCCAAGGCCATGCTATACTTGCCATCTGCATCACTTTGATAACCAATAGATACCGCACCAGTATCAGTCGCATTACCTCCATTACCCAAGGCTAAGGAAAAGGTTCCACTGGCAGTTGCAAACCTACCAAAAGCCATTGCCGCAGTGCTACTTGCGATTGCTTGATAGCCCCCTAAAGCAAAAGACATGCTGCCAGTAGCTTTTGAAAACTGACCAATTGCCACACTATTAGCGCCAGTTGCACCGTAGCTGGACGAGTTGCTTGCGATAGCTGCGGCAAAGCTGTCTGTGCCAGATGCGTAGGAGTTAGTTAAGGCTGTAGCTTGCGCACCACTATTAGCTTTTGAATTATAACCTAAAGCTGTTTGGTTACTAGAATAACCACTAGAGGACGCATTGTATCCAACAACAGTTGCACCTTGATTGTATGTACCTGCTGAAGCCCTTCCTATAATAACATTGTTTGTGCCAGTATTTCCTGCGTTCCAACCGATCCCGACAGAGTAAGTCCCTGCTGTGGCACCATTACCAATGGCAACAGCATTAGTTCCTGACCCATTTGCGCTAGAGCCTATCGCAAGGGACAATGTTCCTGTAGCAGTCGGATCAGTAGACCCTGTTGTTTCCGCAGCATAGAGGTCAGCACCCCCGCCACCGCCAACAGCAGTACCGTCTAACAGTAGGTCAGTGCCATCAGAGCTAAGTGTAATGCCGCTGCCTGAGCCTGTGTGATCTAGTTCAATCTTACCCATTATGTGTGCACTACCTCCGATGTTTGTATGCTGGCAACCCAACGTAAATCTGTAGACGCAATTCCAGTTACTTGCACTTTCAAACCGCCGTTTGTTGTGTCAGCACTTAGTGCAACCTCTGCCGCAGAAATGCCTGACGTAGAATACAGCTTGTTTACAATGCCAACGCCCAATGTTGTATCCGCAGCCGCACCTTGGCGCATGATCACACCCTTAACTTCCCAGCCAGCGTAATCATCACCATCTGTAGCATCTTCACGGCAAACAACAGTGCCTGTAAAAGTAACAACACTTTCGTTTTCAAGAATGATCTGATTATCACTAGAAGCAGTTGACTTTGTTGTTGTCATAGCCTCGGCAGTAGCATCGGTTGTGTCGGAATATAAAGTGTACCAAGCGCCTTGGCTTCCAGCATTACCCATGCCATATCCAGCAAAAGCCATCTTGCCCTTTACCGCACTTCTTGCGCCATCACCTATAGCAATCGAAGATTGAGCAGTTGCCTGCGCATTCCAGACACCACGGCCCCCCAAAGCTATACTACTGTGACCTGATGCCGTTGGGCTAATGCCTATTGATATGCTGCCATAGCCGCTTGCAGTTGAATTAGAACCGCCTGCATAAGAGTATTGACCAGATGCAAGCGCTCGATAACCAATTGCAACACTATTAGAACCAGTTGCACCAAAGCCAGTAGAGCTATTTGCAATACCCGCTGCAAACCCATCTGCACCTGATGCATTAGAACGTCCAAGTGCAACGCTGTAATTTGCAGAACCAGTAGCTTGAAAACCAAAAGCCACTGCGCCTTGCGCGGTACTTTTCGACTGATAACCCATTGCCATGCTGTAAGCGCCAGTGGCACCATAGCTAGATGTGTTGTTATTAATACTTGCTGCAAAGCTATCTTCACCAAAAGCGTAGCTGTTCCCAAGTGAAACTGCCGCCACACCAGCCGATTGTGCCGTCCAACCAATAGCAACCGCTTCGTTAGCTGTTGCATCAGTGTTACCACCGATTGCGGTTGCACCGTAATTAGAAGCAACCGCCAATCGACCCACCGCTGTACCATATTGACCAGCTGTTGTTGCGCCTTGACCTATTGCTATTCCATCAGTGTTTGAGGCATTTGCACTAGAACCAATAGCTAAAGACAATGTGCCTGTAGCAGTCGGGTCAGTAGACCCCGTTGTTTCCGCAGCATAGAGGTCAGCACCCCCACCCCCAGCATCCGCAAAAGTAACAGCCCCAGAACCGTCAGTTGTTAGCACCTGTCCGTTTGTGCCGTCTGAGGTGGGCAGGGTGTAGGCAGAGGATATGCGTACTGTATCGCTGGTGCTGCCAAGCGTGATTTGGTTTATTGCTGATGACGATGCTGTATCGCCAAGGACGATTGCATTTGTATGGGATGCTGTGCTGCTATCCCCAATAACCGCACTATAAGCCCCAGACGCTGTATTGCTAACGCCGCCGATAGATAATGAATAATCACCTGAAGCTACATTTGATCGCCCAATAGCTACTGAACGAAGCCCAGAGGCTTTAGCTGTAGAACCCATGGCAATACTATCGTTTGCTAGAGTGCCATACGTTGAGGTGTTGTTTTCAATAATTGCTGCAAAACTGTCTTGCTGACCAGCCCTTGATTTACCTATTGCAACAGCCCGTGTATCAGCAGCAACCGCTTCACTACCAAAAGCCATAGCACTTGGGCTTGATGCAGTTGCGTTTAAACCAACAGCTATTGAATGGTTTGTGCCAGACGCAGTTGCACCACTACCAATAGCTACTGCATTATCACCAGTTGCAGATGGCGCTGTATAAGAATACGATCCTGTGCGATTTTCTTTAATTAACTGCGCAGGAATATCCTCAGCCGCAGCCGTGATAAACACCACCGCAGAGCCAGTTAAGTTCAGGGCAGCGTCAGAGTTAGAGCTTTCGTCTACCGTGCGTGTAAGGGTTGTCCCAGAGGCTGTGTAAGTGCCTGAGCCAATCTCCCAGTCGTCACCGTCCTCGATGACGTAACGAACCACGTCACCGTCAGCCACTCCCGCATCGGCAAATGATTGATAACCAGTCTCAGCACTGCCAAGCGTGATTGTGCCAGTACCCGTTGTACTGGTGGACATCTTTGCCCGATTTACAAGAGTGACCATCGGCGAACCTCTTAGGCTGGATCAGGAATTTCAATATCTACCGCTGTTAAGCTAAATGTATTGCCTGATGTAACCGCTTGGGATGCTGACAAAGAACCAGTTGCTAACAAGCGAGAATTGGTTGTGTCAGTAATTGCAAAGTGTGTCGCTGTGCCTGTTGCTGTAACAGATGCACCAGAGATTGCACTCAGCGTAACCTTACGACCAGATGTGTCACCGTCAGCAGGCGCTGAGATTGTGATACTTGTCGTATTACCCAGCGTGTTTGTAGATGTTGCCGCTGTGTAGGTTGACGGCTCTGCGCTGCAAATATCAACACGGTTTGCTTCTGTATCAAGAACGGTCAAGCCGTTGTCATATACGCGGTCTGCTAAAGTAGCCATTAGTAACTCCTGATTTTCATGCGGCGTCCAGAACCGCCATATTTTGACTTATCGCTATCAATGTTAATACCATCAATCGCGTTCTGAAACAATCCTGCCCAGACCGCCGCCCTAGCGTCCTCAGCTAAGTACGGCGCAGAATGAACTAACGCACCATAAAGATAGGCGTCAGGATAATACTGCAAAATCCAGTTAGACGTATTGCTGTCACTCAACGGAATGATCTTGCTATAGTAAATCATTTCCATTGTGTATTCACCGTCAGGCACAGGCCATACGTTAATACTACCATCCGTAATCGCGTATAGCTGAGGGCGACCAGATGTGTTCGCAGTGCGCTGCCGTTGATCAGACAAGTTTTGCAAGTTGCTCAACTCAAGCGTATATGTGTCGCCGCTTGTGATTGCCATGCGGATTGGCTCATAAAAATCATCAGGCAACTGCGTGTACTGCGTATCAAGTACAGCCGTGCTGCGCTTTTCCATACGCCAGTGACGCAGCTTGCGTGACATGTCAGCCTCAGCTAACGTAATAAAGTCAGGTATGACAGATGTTAAATCATCGCGGTTCAGAAAATCCGCAATGCTCGATTTAAGTTCTGCAAAGGTTGTAAGTGCCATCTAGCAGTTCCATGCTTTACGCGACCAATAGTTGGCGCTTAGTTTACTTGTTTTGCCTTTAATCCCGCCAGAGCGTGCGCAATAGGATTTCTTGCGCGCAGGATCGTTTTTCTTAATGCTCATTTTAGGATCGCCAAAGTTAATCTTGCGCACCTCATTGCCATCAACCGCTAAGACCTCAAACTTCTTAGGGCCACCGCGACGAGGCTTATTGATCTGCTTAAAGTTATGACGCTTCTTGGCAGCGGCAATTTTTTCTGCGCGTGTCTTTGGCATTAGAAAGCTGGCCCCGTAAATGGCATTGGCCTTGGCGCTTCACGGCGAAGAATATCCGCGCGCTCATTGATAAGGCGCATTTGCTCCTCAACTGGCATCATGTAAAACGTATCATATTGCTCAGAAAGCTGCTGCGTTGCGCGATACTCTGGGGTTGTTTTCTCATAGTCAGTGTAAGGCAAACGACCACCTGCTATAACATAATCAGCATAATCCTGTTTGGTAAGCTCACCTACCCCCTGCGGAACAGTACCCATTAATTTCTGCAACATTACTGCTGCCTCATTAGGCGCTGTCGGGCTGTCCAGCATTGGCGACGCAGATGGGGCAACACCTAAAGGCGATGTGTCCGTAGGCGGCGTGCTTAGCAAGCCCATCGGGTCAGATTTCATAGCTGGAGCTGTATCTGTGCGCAATGTGTCTTTGCCAAATCCCATTGATGGCGCTTCAGCAGAAGATGTTGGCAATGCTGCTTGAGCTGCTGCTTGCTGAGCAAGAATACCTTGCGCACTTAGACTTTGCTCCGGCGTTAGCGTGCTAGGCTCTGTGCCACGCTGGAAATCACGATAGTCAAATGCAGCAGGAGGTATTTTCTGCCCCATTACAATCGCCTCTTTCTGAGCCTCAGTCAACCCAGAAGAAATATCACCGTCCTTACCGTCCAAACGACGGCTGAGCGTGGGAACGGAAGGTAGGCCATCTTTCCCATCAAGCATAGGCGTAAGCTGACCACCCTTAGCCATATCCTCAAGGGTTTTCGTCAAAGCCTTTGTCGCATTCGTATCTTGCGCAATACGCTCAACACGCTCCTGTGCTTCAATAGGCTTAGCAAAAAGGTTGCCTAACATGGACAACAGCCCACCGCCTTCAAACTTATCGCCTGACTGACCAGCGCCACCACCGTCTAACATGTCTAGCAAACCAGTAAAGCGTGGTCCTGTGCCATCACGACCACCGCGCAACGCATTGATCGCGCCAAGTCCTGCAAGTAATCCTAATGCTTGTCCTGCGTTCATTTTTTCTTACCTTTTTTCTTTGCGCTCAACTTTTTCAAGTCTGCGCCAGTAATCTTTTTACGTGGTGGAGCCACTGCGGCTAACTTTTTCTGCTTTGGGCTATACTTAGAATATGGCATCAGGACTGCACCTTCTTTTCCCATTCATAACACTTAACTTGGGTAATTGTATACGTTGGATATTTAACCTGCAAAGAGGGAACCCCATTTTGCATAAAATCCGCTATGCACTCGTTCTCGCTCGTATACGCAGGCCCACCCACTGCAAAGCAGTAATTCTGGGCGCATAAGAGAACAAATGCAGTAAACATTACATCACTTCTTACCCTTCTTTTTCCAACTTATTCTGGCAGGCCCAGTTTTCTTTTTAGCAGCAGCTTTAGCCGAGGCAGACTTTGCTTTACTCGCTGGACGACACGCAGGATAAGGTCTGCCAGCATCTTTCTTGCCGCTGCGACCACATTTTTTACCCGTCTTAACATCGCGCCAATCTTCCTTAAACCACTTGGTCAAACCACCTTTGGGCTTCTTAGCCATTAGTACTTACCACCGCGCTTCTTATACTCACGCACCAGCCATCCATTCGCATAAGCAGAAGGGTAAACCTTAAACTTCTTCTTAGCCTCTGCCTTTACCCTCGCATACAGCGCTGGGTTCTTAGGCTTCGGGCTGGATGACTTTTTCTTAGCCGCAGGCATTACTTACGAGACTTCGCTTTGCACTTGCCAGCGCGCTTACATCCAGCAGGTGTCGGGCAACCCTTACACGGCTTAAAGCCCATTTTCTTGCCACCCATCTTTTTACTGCCATAAGCCATAATATATCCTCCGCTAAACAGTTACGCCAAACCTAACACATTATGCAATTCCACGCAAATTCCGTTTTATTTCGCCTCTCCAAGAGCTAAATGCACCAGATAACGCAGTTGCCGCGTCACTCGCCATAGTCAAACACAAAGCATCAGCAAGGTCAGGCGAGGCTAAACCACGTTTGCGCATCTCATCCTTGCTCTCAGCCTTCATTTTACCACTAGAGGTAAAGCTGTAGCGAATACTGGTCAACTCTGCGATGAGCTGATCGTTTTTCGGCAGCTTACATGAGCGATCTTCAAGCCAACCCTTGGTTTTAAACCAAAGCTCAGACCGCAAATTAAGATAAGTATCGCCCATACTCGGCGCTTCTGCCACATTCACGCCGCGCACAGGTAAGCCAATCTCACGCAGGCGGTCCACCACGCCTGAGCCAACGCCAATACTATCAACAAGTATCTCTTTGGGCCTACGTGAGGGCGGTAAGCCCTCATACTCAGCAACAACACGACCCACAGTTTGCATAAGGTCTAATCCCTGCCAAGCTCTAAGCTCAGTCACAACTGGACCCTGACGCTTACACAGCGCCGTCTTATCCGTACCAAAGCGTGCCACGTCCAAACCCCAGACACTCGACGTATCATCCTCAATCTGCACATCGCGGTGCGTGGCATTCTCCACAAGATGAAACGGGATAATCGTGTCATCATCCGCAAGCGGAAACTCACCCAGCACACGAATACGGAATGCATTGCTTTCCTCCCCATACCTAAGCCGCATTTCATCAACGAACTCATCGCTGACCAAGGGGCTATCCACGCATGACCAGCGGCGTGTCCACCAGCTATCCGCCATGCGCGTCTGACTTTCATAAAACGTACCGCTGGAGCGCGTAGGGTTGCTCAGCATAATAGTCGTTGCATTATGACCCGACATAGACCCAGCAGCAGCCTCAAACACCTGCTCAGGCACACCAGACGCCTCATCCACCACCAACATAACATGCTCAGAGTGAACACCAGCCAAAGCCTCAGGCGTTTCCGCACGTGACGTTCTGGCAGAAATAAACATCTCACTTGGCGCGCTCGTATGCTCAACACGGTCCGACTTGGTATTCAATATGCCCTGCAAGCCCTCTGGAAGCTCATTTATCCATCTTTTAAGCTCTGCAAAAAGAGCATCAAAAAGCTGACTAGACGTTGGCGCAGTTACAACAACTTTATTTGGGTAATGCATTAAAAAATACCATAGCATTGCCCACGAAGCTGCTGTAGACTTACCAGTACCATGACCAGACCGAATGCTTATCTTGCGTTCGCCAGACGCAATCGCATCCAGAAATTCCGCCTGATACGGCAATGGCTCTACGCCAAGAACTTCCTGCACAAATAAAGTAGGCTTCTTGCCGTACCGCTCAACGAACTGCAGCATCGTGTTCTGCGCATTCTCACTCATGGTCAATCACCTTCGTTTTACGCAGCGCATCTAAATGAAAATCACCAATATTAATGTTGATTTGCTGGTTGCCCTTATTGCCATACCTCTGCTGGTTCCAAGCAGCCGCAGCAAGATTATTTTGGCCCACCTGCTGCTTCAATATACCCAAATCAATCTGCGAAACATTTGCCTCACTCGCGTCCCGCGTACTCTCATCACTCAGCGCCTCAAAAACCTCACGCTGTCTGCGATCAGACATATCTTCAATCAACTCAAAGTTCTTATCAAAGTATGCATCAGCGGCATCCCTGCGCGCTTCATTTACTGCCGCAGTTAAATCTGGGTTTTTCAATATTAAAACCCTAAGCGCACCCTCTGACATATCCAAATCCTTCGCCAAGCTACGCAGAGATTTTGCCTCTAAAATCCACTCAAGCAAATAATCAGGGCCACCCCTGCGCATAATTTCAGCAGTGCGCTCCTTCTGCAATGACCTACCAGCCATACTAAATCCTTCTCTGATTTCACGCAAATTTTAACATGATACCGCGCAAAAGCAAGCGGGGGAGGGGCGGGGGGCTGCAGGAAGGATTACTGGGAACAACGCACAGGGAGGGAAGCGTTCTTCGCGAGGGCAGCACCCCCACGACTTGTATAACACAAATTTTTCTGTGTGAGAATGTATAATAATAATAGGGGG
>CEWA01008919.1_pt1 | contig 11474 bp, 2 predicted proteins | sample 530361 | NCBI WGS metagenome assembly CEWA01 (sample SAMEA2620000, study PRJEB7988) | marine metagenome | biome: marine biome (ENVO:00000447); feature: surface water layer (ENVO:00002042); material: "saline water (ENVO:00002010), including plankton (ENVO:xxxxxxxx)" | depth 5 m
CTGTTGGATATCCTTACAGATACTTTAGAGCAAGCAGACCTTAGCACCCCTGTAGATCACCTTGCAACCATCACTAAGGTTGAACCTGCAAGAGAATATCAGGGTGGAACAGTCGATGCATTTAATGAAGTTGGGTTTACTTCTTCATATCATAATGCTACAGATGATATTTTATATGCTAATAAAGTTGATTCGGATTCTCAGTATCGATTCCGTGATGCGGCAAATTTACTTCGTGCAAATAACTCCGTTATTGTTGATAAAGCTGCATTCGATATGATTGAAAGGTATCCTGATTTGGGTACTGATATGCCTAGAAACGCTGATGGAAGTGGTGCAGGTACATTGAGATGTAAAGCTGACATGGCATTGATTGTTGATGCTATTGCCAAAGATATTGAATTTGGTGGTAATAAAAATACAGTTAGAGCTGCTAAGTTCTATCTGAACAGTGTCAATGAACTTCTTTACATCAGACTTCAAGTTTGGCAATCAGTTTTTGCTCATGACCGACTTGCAGTTTATATGAAACAAGCAATCACGGGCGACTTAACGTATGATAATACTGATAATATTATCACTGGTGATTGGGGTATTACTAATGATGGTGGTGGTTGTGCCAATGTTAAGACCGCGATTGATAATTTGATTGCAACAATTAATGATATTATTGCACCAACTAATAACGATTACAACATTGGTGGTGATCGTCTCTATTTCAATAGAGAATATATTTCTGAAGAGATTACTGGTCGTTCTTCATTCTCCAGTTTTGGATTATTAGGAACAGAACTCAGATATATTATCGATTCGGGAACATTTGATGCGATTTTGTATAACAAATCGAATTATAAACAATATATTGAAGATTTTATTATTGCTGCAATTTCAGATCTTCAAACAGGTGGTAATAATAGTTCCATTGCTCAAATGGAAAAATTCTTGGATTCAAATGTAAAAATCACGACAATTGATGAAGAATTATATGCATTTTTCCATGCACATGAACAAATTAAAGTTCTTGGTGAAAAGGCAATTAAAAATTTACTCTATAGTAATGGTGATACAGTATCTGGTAATCAATATGCAGCAATTTACACAAATGAGTCAGCATATAGAGACTCAGAATCTCCTACAGATATTGATGAAGTATGGTACAGATTCAGAGATCTGGTAGATTTCGGACTAGCAACTCTGTTCCCAGGTGATGTTGAGGCAAAGAGTGCTGTTAAAAATATTATTTACAACAAAAATTATTATAAACAAGAAATTGCTGCTCTTGTCAACGAACAGTTTGGTTCTGGTGCTTGGGTATACGACTCTTTCATTGATGAAACGGTTAATAATATTCACTATGATTATTTAACTTCTAATACAATTGATACACAAACTGCATATACTCTGACTTTCAACACATTTGCTGGAACATTTGTTGTTGGTGAAACAGTAACTAGTGGTGGTACTACAGCAAAAGTATTGTACACTTCCAATGCTTACATGATAATCGGTGATCTTTCTGGAACTATATTTGCTGCTGGAGATAGTTTAACAGCACCTTCTGGTGCCACAGCAACAATTGCAACAGGTGGTGTTACAGCAGCACATGAATATTATAATAATTACAGTAATATAAAAACCTTAGATACTGCCAAATCAATAGTTTCTTTGATTGAAGAAAGTGTTGATAATATAAATCTTTGGACTTTACCCGAGCAGTTTGATCAAAATTGGACAGCAACTTTAAGTAGTGTTACTGCTAATAATGCATTATCTCCTGACAATACACAAACTGCAGAAAAGGTTGATACTACGGCATCCGATGGAGAACACTTTATTACAAGAAGTTATTCAATAACATCTTTTGATACTTTTGATTCTACTGGCATTACATTTGATGATACAACGGAAACGTTTGATACTGGTTCTGCACAATCGACACAGACATTCACCACTTCCATGTTTGTCAAAAAGGGTGAATATAATAGAGTTCGATTTACCGTAAGTTTGGGGAACGGTACTGAAAACGCCCAATTTAGTGCAAATTTAAGCGATGGAACAATTGGTAGTCTATTCTCTACTAGTGGTATTAATGTGACCTCTCGTGGAATGACTCCTATTGGAGGAGGTTGGTTTAGAATTTATGTAACAGCAACATTTGGATTTGGATTTACCACATTCAATACTAAACTCAGTATTCTTAATGCTAACGGAGCTTTAAATTATGTTGGAGTGGCAAACAATGGCATTTATGTTTGGGGTGCTAAACTGACAAATCAGCAACTGGGTTCGTATACATCTGTATTGGGTAACACATTCTATACTAACACTGAATATAATATTAAAACTTATGCAATAGAAAGATTAATTGATTACATCTATGGAGCACTTTCAGATACTTTAGTAAGTCCATCCCCATCTGCTTCATTTGCTAAGTTCTATGATTCTAATGTATCTGCAAATTATAATGCAAATACTGCTATGACATTAGTTAGAAGTAGTTTAGATATAATTCAGAATCAGTTGAACGATAGTAATTATTATACTACTGTCACTGAAAATAATGCCATACCTGCTATTGTTCTGAGCACTCCTACATCAAATTATTCTACTGGTTATTCTTCTTCGGGAACAGGTTCTTCTGTAACTTCTACATTGACGAAAGTTTATGGAGAAAGAGATATTCCTATTGGTATTTCTGGAGAATTGGTTGGATCGGATTATATTTATTCAACTACATCTGATGCTACTGCAGAAATTCAAAATCTCACATTAAACGAAGCAAAAGTTGCTAGAGTTTATAAGAGGTTTAGAATTGATGGTGATATCACCGATGGACCATTCACTATGAATGAGACAGTCTCTAAACAGGGTGATTCTTCTATAACTGGTACAGTTTATGGATTCTATGAAGATGACAATTACAAGTATCTTGATGTTGCAGTAACAGGTGGAACATGGGCAATCTCAGATGTTATTGTTGGTGCTACTAATACCACAACTGCTACACTTAGTGCCATTGAAAATAGATTGCACGTAATTTATGTAAAAGGATCCTTTACAGAAAATATCCCATTCCTTGGATATACGAGCACTGAAACTGCTGAACCAGTTTCTTATACACAAAATGAAGCTGCAGTTATTGATAACACTGGCGCTAAACTTACAATTGACACTGAGACTATCTTTGGTAATTTTGAATCTACTGCTGTTGTTTATCCAGACTCTTCGCAAGAATATTTGGAAGTTTCAAAATATGCTGGTCTTGATATCAATGTTGGGGATAAAATTGCATCCACTGGATATTCTAGACTTACAGTAAATGTGGATTCAACTTTAAATACATTTACTCCTGGTAATAAACTTTATAAGTCTATTGCTAATGCTAGAGATACAAACAACTATGGTATTATTACAGAATATGACTCAGTTAATAATTACATTTATTATGTTCCTGTACAAGGATCTATAACTGGTACTGATTCTGTTGGTGACTTTGGTGCTTCTGGAGAATCTTTAATCGGAGTAGCAACATGCACTTCCAAAACCACTATTAGTGGAGGAGCATCAGCACTTGTTCAAGATATTCAATCTTCTGGTCTTTCTACAAGATTGTATATCACTGATATTGCAGGAACATTCTCTGGTAGAGATGGACTTAGAGGTCCTGATGATTACAGATCTGCTATTGTAATTAGAAAGATACTGAGAGGAAGGGTCAAGAGATTCTTTAAGGGATTTGATGGATCTCAAACAACATTTGATCTCACTATTAATAATGGCACGCAGTATTTACCAGATCCTGCTGGACACATGATGATCTTCATTAATGGTGTCCTTCAACCTCCTGGTAGTACAAATGCTTATACTGCATTCTCTAATAAGATTCAGTTTACTGAAGCACCAGATCTTGGAGCATCATTTACTGGATTCTATCTTGGTAAACTGAGACAACTTGATGATATTTCCTTTGAATTTGATTCTCTGCGTCAATCGTTTAACCTTAAGCGTGATGATATTTTCTATTCGCTTACTCTTACCGATGGTGTTCAATCTAGTAGCATCCGTCCAGAAAATAATATTATAATTTCTGTCAATGGTGTTCTTCAAGAACCTGGAGTTGGTTTTGAAATTGTTGGTTCTAGAATTATCTTCTCAGAAGTTCCCCGATTCGGATCCACATTTGTAGGATTCTCTTATGTTGGTTCTGAAGCAGACGTTGATGCAGATACGGTCGTGCCACCAGTTGAAGCGGGTGACTTTATTGATATTGAAGGTGAAGTAAGTGATCGTGAGGTTGCTGTTATTGAATCATCAAATTCACTAATTACATTTGATTATCTTGGATCTGTTTTTGGACAAAATGCTCAAGCAACCGCTAATTTGACTAACGGTACAATTAAAAAAGTTCAAATTACTTCTGGTGGATCTGGATATACTTCTAGACCCACTGTGAGACTTGATTCCATCTCTGGTTTTGATGGACAAGTTAAGGCACTTGTAGGTGTTTCTGGTATAACAGTTACAAATGCAGGAAGTAATTATGAGAATCCAGAAGTTGCTGTTGAAACAGCAGTTCCTGATGATTGGACTGCTCCCAACCTTGCAGATTATGGCGAGGAACTAGTTGATCCAGAGATCCTATAAATAACTAAAAATCATAGCGAGTAATGGCTAAACAATCCCTAAACATTGGTACTACAGCTAATGATAACACTGGTGATACCCTGAGAAGTGGTGGTGATAAGATTAATGATAATTTCGATGAAATATATGCTGGAATAGGTAATGGCACTTCTCTTAGTATCTCTGTTGCAAATCCCGCTACAGGGCAGGTATTAAAATATAATGGCAGTAGTTTTGTTGCTGCCAATTATAATGCATTGACTTCCGCATTGGATGTTGCTGGAAATAATATTGTTTCCTCCTCTAATGGAAATATTGGTATTGTTCCAAATGGAACTGGGGATGTTCGTATTATTGCAGGATCTCAAACTGCTACCTTTGATGGCGCAACTGGAAATGTAGATATTGGTTCTACAATTTCTTATAAAAATGAATATACTAATCTTGGAAATGCTCCTGCTGCAGCAACATATCCTGGATATTTTTATACTGTAGATGGTGATGATAATCCATACGTAAATATCAATATTACTGCTGGTGGTGTTGGTGATACTAGAGCAAAACTTCTTACGGAATATTCAAGTATCGACGATCTTTCTGATGTTGATATCACCACTGCTGCGCCTCAAAGTAATCAAGTATTGAAGTGGAATGGAACTAAATTTGTTCCTGCAGATGATACTGCTGGAGCGGGACAACAAAATATATTTGCTTCAGTTGCTGGAGATACTGGAACTACAACAGCAAACTCTGCTACCGATACTCTAACGATTGCTGGCGGAACTGACATCGTAACTTCTATTTCTGGAGATACAGTTACAGTTGCATTTAATGGAACTTTAACTACAACTTTTGCAGCATTAACTGATACTAATGTAGCAGGAGTTGCTCAGGGTGATTCTTTATATTGGAATGGTACTGATTGGGTTGTAACTCGTAGTCCAATGACTTGGTGGGATCTTGGTGCTGATGGTGCTTCATCATTTACATTTAATGGTCCTGGTTTCTCTGCTCCAACTTCCGATCCCACATTATATGTTATGCGTGGAATGACTTATGCGTTTGATAATAGCGCAAATTCTACGGCACACCCATTTAGAATTCAAAGCACTGCAGGTCTTTCTGGAACTGCGTATACATCAGGACAATCTGGTAGTGGAACTTCGGTATTGTATTTCACTGTTCCTATGAATGCTCCTTCTACACTGTATTATCAGTGTACAATTCACGCTGCGATGAACGGCACTATTAACGTATTAGGTTGATATAAATGACTAGAACTGTCCCTGGATCAGGTGCCTCCATCAAACCAATTTTTGATGAAACTTTTGGCGTCCGTGCGATAGAAGTATTAAATGGTGGATCTGGATATGATCCTGCAGATCCACCTAGACTAACTGTTACTGGTTGTGGCACTCCAGATCAAGAAGCATTATTATATCCAATCATTGACGCAGACTCTGGAAGAATTATTCATGTTCGTGTTCTTGAAAGAGGTAGAGGATATGATCCGTTGCGATTGCAAATATTTCCAGAACAAGAAACACCAAATGTTGTAAATTCTTTTGATATTAATCGTATTTGGCAAGCACATCCCAATTCTACAACCAGTGGTGCTTTCATTAACACTACAGATAGATTAAGAATACAATCTGATAATCATCCTAAACCAGCATGGACACAAGCAGAGGCAGCACCAGGGGGTGGACCACTTGTTGATAGAACTTTTGATCAGACATTCATCTACAGGGGCGGTAAAGACGTTCCAAATCCTGCAACTAGGGTAGAACAAAATAATAAAGTACTTGGCATTCTTGCTAATGGAAGTCTTTTACATACTCCAGAGTGGGGAACCACAGGAAATGCACCAGTTAATTTTGCCATTGATACAGTTAAGTATGATTATGTTAAAAATAACAGTTCTTATGATACTGTAACTGATGGAAATGTTGTATACTATCATACAAGTAAAACTTTAGATGAATTCAAACTTGAAAATGGTGTATTGCAGTGGGGCAAGTTTAAACAATTTACCTGGAATACAAAGGTTGAAGCAAATGTTGCCATAGATGTTACTGCTGTTGATGAAACTTTAGGGACAGTTGATGTTGGTAGAACTATTGATGAGATTGGGGGCAATGCAACTGGTGAAATTTCTAAAGTTGTAAGAAATGACAGTAATGTTGTAACTAGAATTTATCTACGTAATTTATTGGGGTCTCCTTTCGCTGAAAACGATAGATGTTTAGGATCTACTGGATTTACTTTTAGAATTTCAGATGATCCAGTAAGTTTTAATGGATATTATATTGAGTTTGGTTCAGACGCTGCAAAATTTGGCAACTTTACACCAGGAGTGTTTTATTTTGCTCCAGAAAATATTACGGTAAAAAGAAATTATCTAATTAAATTTAATCAATCTGATTCTACTAATAATAATCATCCGATTAGATTCAGTACAACCGCTGATGGTACTCATAACTCTAGTCCTGGTACTCTTTATTACACTAGCACTGGATCTTCATCAGCACCAGCAGCAGATTATGAAAGTGAATATATGCCTATATTCATGATGAATGCTGATGAAAATAATAGAATTTATTATTATTGCTTAAATCATCCAAATATGGCTGGTCAGGATGGTGATGAGGGATATATGATCCTCAGTACAGATACTAGTGCTGAAACTCTGGAAAATAACTATTATGTTGAGGATTATTTTGGTTCTGGTGCAACTTTAGATTATAGTCGTCATACTGACGGACACTCCAAAATTATTGGTATGTCCTTTGATGGATATCCGATTTATGGTCCTTATGGATATAACTCTAGTGGAAATGTTGCTAGAGAAGTTTCTTCACATCGATTAAGAACTACAGCAGAACTTCCTGGTACAAGACCTGCTGTAAATTCTGCAACTACAACAACTTATGCAGTAACTGTTTCTAATGGAGAATTTCTTTTTGATGGTTCCAGACCAAATTTCTTGTCTTTAGATAGAGGAAAGACTTTTATCTTTAATCAAGATAATTCTTCAAATGACGGAGAATATTTACTTTTCTCAGAGACCGAAGATGGGTGGCATTCTGCCAATAGTATTGGAACTACTTCCTATCTGTATGATTTGGGAGTTACTTATACACTAGATGGTTCTGCAGTAACTTATGCTGCATATATTGCTGGATTCAATACGGCAACACAAAGAAGAATACAAATTGTTGTACCAGCAACAGCACCCAATACTTTATACATTTTCGCATATCAAACCAGTGATGTTGGTTTAAGAACTGTTCAGAGTGGATATCTTCTTGGTGATTTAGTTCAAGATTACATTTATGATTCTAGTGTTGGTACACTTGACGAATTTAATGGTAAGTTTTCGGTAACCCCAGATTATCCAAACGGCACCTATGCATATTTTATGACAGAGGATGGTAGTGGTAATCCTGTTTATCCCTATGTTATCGGTCGTAAATTTTACGGTACGCCTCTTTTTGAAGGTGATATTGTTCCTGGAGTTACTCAGGATTTTCCTAATGGTGCTGCAGGAGAAGTCGTTCTTACTGATAATGGAACGGTTTCTTATATTAAAATGACAAAAAATGGTGATAATTATTATGGACCAGCAAATGCTAGAATTTTAGGTGGTGAAGGATCTGGTGCTGCAGTAACTCCAACGGTTCAAACTATTACTGGTTTGACATTGTTAAATCAAGGTAGGAGTTATGCTAGTGCCCCAACAGTTATATTTGAGGGTGGTGGAGGACAAGACGCTCAAGGATCAGCACAAATTGATGTGACAGGAAAAGTTACGTCAGTTAGTATTGGAAATGGTGGTGAATTCTATCAAGAGGCACCATATATTCTTCTTAATGGTGGTGGTGGTATTGGTGCTAAAGCAGTAGCAGAAATTGATCAAGGACAAATCACCAGCATTACTGTCACTGATCCAGGAACAGGATATACTTCTCCACCCTCTGTGATATTCCAACGATTAGTAAATTTAAAACGAAAATCTAGAGCACGTCAAGCGAATAATGCATCAAACATTTATTTGACTGGTTTGACTTATGATGTTAATGCGGATGACAGTGAAATTTTTGTAAAAAATACATCATCTTTCCCTGGATCTGGAGAATTCATTTTAGGATATGAAACGATTGCGTATACCTCAAAGACTGATGAGAAGTTTGCTGGTCTCACTCGGGGTGTAAATTTCAATTATGATCAGCGTGTAATTCTTGATGCTGGTCAGAATGATCAACAAGGAGTTTCCACATACAAATTTAATATTGGTGATAGAGTTATTCGTAGAGTTGAAAATGCAAATAATAAAATTGCAAAAGTTTATGATTGGAATCCAAATACAAGAGAGTTATTGCTGACCTTTGAGATTGATGAACTAGCATTTATTGATGCGGGTATTCCTTCAACTGAGGATGCTACTATTCAATTTGATGCTGGTGTTGCAAATACAACTGGATTTGGTGAAAATCCTCATGTGGTCCTTACTGAAGAAGGATCTACGATTACAACTTTAACTGTTCCAATTTCAACTTTAGTTGATAGAGTATTTGAGGACAATGATGAGAATGATGGTGCTGGTGATGGAATTCCTGATCTTGTAAATACTGGAACTGATTTTGAAAATCAAATTAGTCTTGATGGTGGAATCTACGATTCTCTTTATGGTATTGAGGCAACACAGGGTGGAACTAATACAACATTATTAGCTGTTGGTGATAGTGTTAAAGATGCTAGCGTGCCATTTAAATATGCAAATATATCCACTGCTGGCGGACTCAGTGAAGGAACAGATCATGTATCAACATTAAATATCCAGTTAGATGTTTTAGATGGAAATGGACAGAACTTCAGTGTTAATGAAGTTGTGACTGGTGATATTTCTGGTGTACAAGCAACAGTTGTTTCTTGGGATTCAACAAATAAAATTCTTCAAGTCAAAGATATTGTTAGATATAATACTAACAATGTTGCTTTAGGTGAATCTGGATATTTGTATCAATTTTCTGAAAATAGCACGGTTGTGGATGTTTTCATTCAGAACGCTGGAACAAACTATTCAGGGACACCTACAGTTGCATTTGAAAATATTGGAGACATTCGAGCAACAGGAACTGTTAATATGACAACAGCAGGTGATCAGGTGGAATCTATTACTATCACTAATGGTGGATATGGATATGTTCAGTCGGTTGATAATACTTATGATTTGCATCCTGAAATTACATTTACTAATGCTGGTGGGGATAGCACTGGATCTGGTGTTGTGGCATATGCTATTTTGGGCGGAGAAAAACTAAATGGCAATGGTGGAGCATCTTACAGAATCAAGAGTATCGATTATCTGACAACAGTTCGTTCGTAATCAACATAAATAAACAAGAGGACAATAGTACCTAAGAGATGGCAGCCCTACTTACTGATCAATTTAGAATTTTTTCTGCGAGAAAATTCATTAAAGCACTTGAGGGTCCTGACGCAACTCAAAGTGATTCTGCGGCAGGATCTAATAGAGATAGACTTTATGTCTTTATTGGAAGACCTCAATCCTGGGATAATGAAAACTCACCTCCTCAGGCGGTGGATTCATTTTCAGAATTTTCTAGTTCTTATGATGATATGATCTCTCTCAAGAGAGTTCTTGCGGCAGATACTGTTCAAGTTGTTCGTCGTATTGACTGGACTTCGCCAGAAGATACCACTGGTGGACTTGGTTTTACGTATGACATGTATCGTCATAACTATTCTCCAAGTAAAACTGCTGCTTCTGGTGCTACTAAATTATATGATGCTGATTTTTATGTTGTAAACTCACAATATCAAGTCTATAAGTGTATTTTTAACGGGACCTCTCCATCTGACCCTAACGGCAAACCATCTACTATTGAACCCACTGGTACATCTACCTCGATTATCACAACTGGTGATGGGTATCGTTGGAAGTATATGTATACCATTCCCGTTGCATCAGTTTTGAAATTCTTCTCTGGTGATTACATGCCAGTATTTACCAATACTGCTGTAAAGACAAATGCTGTCTCAGGTGAAATTGACACTGTTGTTATTAATGCAGCAGGTTCTGGTTACAATAATGGAACCTATGATAATGTTCCTATCAATGGTGATGGAACAGGTGGTCGCGTTTCTATTGTTGTTGACGGTGGTAAAATTACTTCCGCTACAGTAACTTCTGGTGGTACTGGTTATACATTTGGTCAAATCAGTATTGGTTCTATCACAGGAATTGGAACTGGAAGTAGTGGAGAAGTTGACGTTGTTATTCCTCCCCCAGATGGTCATGGATTTGATTCTGGTATTGAACTTGGTAGTTTTAGGGTAATGGTTAACGCAAAACTCTCTTATAATGAGGGTGCTGGTGATTTCCCTATTGACAATGATTATCGTCGTATTGGTTTAATTACAAATCCTCTGAAGTTTGGCACTTCAGAACTTATTTCTGACTTGACAGTTTCTGCGACAAAAGCAGTTATATTTTCACCAACATTTCAGGGTAATTATGTTCCTGATGAAATTATTACTCAAACAAGAACAGTTGGTGGTACAAATATTACTGCACGCGCAAGAGTAATTTCATGGAATGCTACAACTAAAGTTTTGAAGTATTATCAAAACTCAGTTGATGGTATTTTCCCAGAAGTTACAGGTACACAAAATGAATTTGATGGTTCTAATGTAATTAGTGGAGCGACATCAGGTGCATCTGGTCAACCAGATGTTAATTTCCCCACAGTTCCAAACTCTTCTTCTAGAACTATTAACAATACAGAGTATGATCTTGGTATGAGATTTACAAGTGGTTATGCAAA
>CEWA01098264.1_pt1 | contig 11457 bp, 8 predicted proteins | sample 530361 | NCBI WGS metagenome assembly CEWA01 (sample SAMEA2620000, study PRJEB7988) | marine metagenome | biome: marine biome (ENVO:00000447); feature: surface water layer (ENVO:00002042); material: "saline water (ENVO:00002010), including plankton (ENVO:xxxxxxxx)" | depth 5 m
GACTCATCACCATTGGTGTGTAGTTCGGCAATTTTTTTTCCGTGCTGTGTGTAATTTTTATATGAAATTAAATTACTTTCAAAATTTCTTTTTTTTATTTCAGACGATACTATTTCTCCGTCTAAACCAATAATTGAAATATCATCTTCATTCTGGTGTTTGAAAATATCAAATTTAATATCTATGTATTTATCCATATCACCGTGTCTATCAAGATGATCGGGGCTTATATTGAGTAGTATTCCAATATCTGGCTTTATATTTGGTGATAATTCTATCTGATATGAAGATAACTCGATAATAAACGTTATATCTTGATCACTCAGTTCAAAGTCCAGCACTCCTCTTGAACCAATATTGCCGCCGACTTGTACTTTCTTACCTAATTTGTCCAGAATATGATAAATCATCATTGATGTAGTTGATTTGCCATTTGTTCCCGTTAACATTATAATTTTATCATTTCTTTTTCTGTGGCTTATTTCATTTACGAAAAGCTGTATGTCACAGATTATTGATTTTTTTTTCCTTCTAAATTCTTCAATGAATTTTTTTTGAGGTGATTTTCTAATGTCGATACCAGGGCTTAAAAACAATACGTCTAAATCTTCAACAGAAATTTCCTTGGGATTTATAATATTTTTGCCCTGCCCAAAATAATTTTTTCTAACTCGATCATTATCATCCCATGCCGACACATGAGCTCCACCTGCTTCAAGGGCTCGTATAGCACTTTCCCCGGACAGCCCCAAGCCGAACACGAATATTTTTTTATTTTTACAGTGTGTTAATGGTATCATTTTGTCTTCAATTTTATCTAAGTTTTAGTGTTAGCAAGCCTACAAGTGCTAAAATTAATGATATAATCCAAAACCGAATTACAATCGTAGGCTCGCTCCAACCTTTCTGTTCAAAGTGATGGTGTAATGGTGCCATCTTAAATATTCGTTTCCCCGTTAATCTAAAACTAATCACTTGTACAATCACAGAGGTTGCCTCTAAAACAAAAAGTCCACCAATTATTAAAAGAACAAACTCGTGCTTTGTTATAACTGCGATAATTCCTATAATTGAGCCAAGCGATAAAGATCCAGTATCTCCCATAAAAATCATTGCAGGAGGAGCATTGTACCACAAGAAGCCTATGCCAGCCCCAATAACTGCTCCACACACGATTGCTAATTCACCCGAGCCTGGCATGTATTGTATATTAAGATATTCAGAAAAAAGAATATTACCGGTTAAGTATGCGATTAAGCCAAAACTGCCAATCGCAATCATGACTGGCATAATGGCCAGCCCATCAAGACCATCCGTCAGGTTTACAGAATTACTTGATCCTACTATAACTAGAGTTGAAAAAATTATAAAAAATATACCGAGGTCGATCGAGAAGTCCTTCAGAAACGGCAAAAATACTACCTGGTCGAAATCAGCAACATGCCTTGTTAGAAAATATATCGAAATTATGGATATAAATATCTGTAACATTATTTTGTAAATACTGCCCAATCCATTAGATGATGAATTAAATACTTTAAGATAATCATCATAAAACCCAATCAAACCAAAAAATAATGCAACAAAACCCACAACCCATATGTATCTATTTGATAAATCAGCCCAAAGCAGAGAAGATACAATTACACCAAGCAAAATTATAACACCACCCATCGTAGGTGTACCTGATTTCTCTACTATATGCCTCTTTGGTCCATCAGGTCTAATTGGCTGACCATTCTTTTGATGTTTTTTTAAAAATCTAATCATAGGGGGGCTCAAGAGAAAAACTATCAAACCCGATGTGAAAGTTGCAGCAACTGTTCTTGTGCTAATGTAAGCAAAAGCATTCAGCAGAGGAAAAAAACTTATTAGTTCATCAATTAGCAAAATCAGCATATCAAAATTTCCTTGTCAGTAATTATGTTAATGCCAAATAATTAATAAATTCCTGAGCTAAATTATTTAAACCTATCTTATTTCCCCCCTTGATAAATATCAAATCCCCTCCAGCTAACTCAAACTCATCAATTGACCGAATATCCTTCACAGACCTGAAATTCTTTTTCTTTTTTTTTGATGAGACCATATCAAAAAGAGAACTCAAATACTCGCCACAAAAATAAACATGGTCAATATTCGTCTTGTTTATAAGATTTACTAAGTCGGAGTGATATTTTTCATTGAAATCTCCTAATTCAAGCATATCACCAATGATTATAATCTTACGAAATATTCGGTCGGCTTCATATTCATCCACGGATCTTATTGCTTCGAACATTGACGTCGGGCTTGCATTATATGTGTCGTCAATTAATTTTACTTGCCCATTATCCAATTCAAAATCAAACTCCTGCCACCTTGATTTATGCACATTTGATTTAGTAATATTTTTTAATACCTCATCTAGATCATAATTTAAGATATGTGCAATACCTAAAACTGGAAGATAATTATTTATGATGCTTATATTTTGCATATTTGAATATACTTCAAAAACCTCACCAAACACCTTAAATTCAATAAAAACTCTGTCCTTACCCCGAGTAATTTTGCTAATTTGAATATCTGAATCATTTGAATAGCCAAATGTTATTGACCTTAAATTTTTTGCAAAAGCATTTTTTTGCAGTAATTCAAAGTAGTCACTATCACGTGGAAGCAGCACAATTCCATTTTCCGACATCCCGTCAATAATATTTGACTTTTCAATTGCGATATTTTTTTTACTTCCAAGATTTCCAATATGCGCCTCTCCGATGTTTGTAATTATAGCAATATCAGGATTTATAAGTTTTGATAGGCTACTTATTTCGTTTTTCATATTCATCCCAACCTCAAAAATCGCATACTTATCGGCCTTGGATATTTTTGCTTTCGATAGCGCTATACCCAATTCATTATTAAATGACTCAGGCGCAGCAAATGTTGGTTCATAATATGATAATACATTTTTCAAATAATCTTTCGTGGTTGTTTTACCTACGCTCCCCGTAATAGCTATTTTGAGCGATTTGATATCTTTAAAATTATATTCAGAAATTTTTGACAATGCTATAAATGTGTCCTGTACGAGAATGAGTGGGTAATTTGACTCTTCAAAAATTTTTTTTTCGGAAATTATTGCTGCAGATGCACCATTATTAAAAGCTTGTGGTAAGAAATTATGTCCATCTGAGTACCTACCCTTTAGCGCTATAAATATGTCATTTTTTTGAACAGATCTGCTATCGGTCGACATATTATACTCTTTATTATTAAGACATATATCACTTTTTTGATCCATGATATTTATTGAGTTTAGAGAATCGATGCTGCAATTTATCCTGTAATTATCGTTCATTTAGCCCTATTTTTTATAGTTTGCTTCACAAAATTATGATCCGAAGAATATATTTTTTCCTCACCGTAGATTATATACTCTTCATGCCCTTTTCCGCATATAAGAAGATTATCCTCCGATGATAACTCAGAAATGGCATAACTTACTGCCTCCTCACGGTTTGCAATCTCAATATATTTTCTTGATTGCTTCATTAATTGTCCTCTTATTAAATTTGGGTCTTCAAATCTCGGATTATCATCTGTGATGACAATCAGATCTGCATATTTATCCGCGACATCACTCATAATACTGCGCTTACCCGTGTCTCTGTCTCCGCCCGCACCAAAAACAATAATGAGTCTATTTTTTGTTATCAATCTGATAGCTTCCAGTACGGAGCTCATAGCGTCTGGTGTATGAGCATAATCAATAAAAATATTATTGTCTTTTAATTTTGCAACACACTCCAATCTTCCTCTAACGTCACTAAGTTTTTCAATAGTTGCAAATGCCTCTGGAATCGCAATACCAGTATTTACCGTTGCCATGCATCCTGCTATTACCGAATTTATAGCTTGGAAAGGGGCTATGAATGGTGTCGTAACTATTATTTTTTTACCATAACAATTAAGCTGGAGTTGAATCTTATTATTATCTCCTCTGTTTATGCCCAAAATAGAAATTGATGCATTCTTGTTACCTATTGTAATTAGGTTCTCAGCTTTTATTGAATTTATAAAATTGTGAAATCTCAAGGGTAAATCAATCATATTTACTACGGCTGTTCCCTCTGGGCTTATCAAGTGGGTAAATAACCTTTTTTTTGCATTAAAATACGAATCCATGCTGCTATGATAGTCTAAATGGTCTCGTGAGAAGCTGGTAAACGCCGCACCAGCTATGTCTAGAGAGTCCATTCTTAGTTGTGAGAGCCCATGGCTTGATGCTTCAATTACCAGATTTTGAAAACCCTTAGAGGCGAGTGTATCTACCTGCTTGTGCAGTGAGATTGGATCGGGTGTCGTCAATGTACTCGATGATTTAGTTGTGGAATTACCCAAAGTCCCAATGGATGCAGATTTAATTCCCATCAACTGCCATATTTCTTCTGTAAATTTTGTAACGGAGGTTTTCCCGTTTGTACCGGTAATTGCTAGTATATTTTTTGGCTGTTTTGGATAATACTTAGAGCTAACCTGTGAGAGTGTTTTACGAACTGAGTCTACCTTGATAATTGGCGTATTTATTGTAGCACCATCAAATGTAAATTCTTTCGCAACAATAATTGCAGCTGCACCATTATTAATCGCCTGTTTTAAATATTGTTGCTGTAATTGTATATTTCTCTCAAGTAGAAAAAACAAATTTCCATTTTTTACAGATCGACTGTCCAAACATATGTCTGTTATATTTTGATTGAGATTGTGATGCTGTAGCTCCTTAGAGTTCAATAGCCTTTCAAGCTTCATTTTTATCTACCATTATCAGTTAATTTGAAGCAACTACAATTTGATCATAGTCATATAGCCTTTCAATTGAAGAAGGTTTTATGTCCAACATTGGCGCAATCCTTCTGACTATATTTGAGAAAGTTGGCGCAACATTCCATCCAGCAGTTGCAAGGCCATGGGAATTCTCAGTTGGCTTCGGTTCATCAAGCAGTAAAAACATAATATATTTTGGTTTATCTAATGGAAATGCACCCATAAATGTAGTACGACGAGTATCTTTGTCATATGACCCGCCAACCAACTTATTAGCTGTACCAGTTTTTCCACCCACAAAAATACCATCAACAGAAGCACGTTTTGCTGATCCATCTACAACATTTATGTACATTAATTTCTTTATCTTCTCACTTGTAGAGGGCTCCAGAACTTGTTTGTAGATAATATTTGAGTCATCCTCTACCTTTAGAAAGGATGGCTGCACTAATCTTCCTCCATTAAAGAGGGGTGCGCCAGCTACTGCTGCATGCAAAGGTGAAACAGCAATCCCATGGCCATAAGAAATCGTTATTGTGTTTATTTCTTTCCAATCAGCCGGGATGCTACTACTTGGTAAATTTTTTATTTGCGTTGATACGGGGTCTAGTAGCCCCAATTTTTTCAGAAAAGATTTGTGGTAATCTGTGCCAAAATCAAGGGCAATCTTTGCAGCTCCAATATTTGAGGAGTGGGTAAATATTTCCGATACAGTTAAAATACGTGCTTGCGGTCTAAAATCACTAATTTTATGACCACCAGCAATGATTGGTTGTCTTGCGTCATATTCAGTATCCAAGTGAACCAAGCCACTATCTAACGCCATAGCAATGGTGAATGGTTTGAATGTTGATCCAATCTCATATAAGGAATTTGTCACCTTATTTATATTTTCAGGCAAAAGTGCGTCTGCTTGATATTGTGGATCAAAATCAGGTAAAGAGACAGCAGCAATAATTTCACCATTATGGATATCCATCAATACACCAGCTGCCGCTATCGAAGAATATTCGTTCATCGATTTCAGCAGCTCATCCCTCATTGCATGACTCACCTCGAGATCTGCAGATAGGTGTACATCCCCAGTATTACCACTTTCTAATTGCTGATTGATAAATTTTTCGACTCCTGCTTGTCCAATGTTATCAATATTTACGTAACCGATGACACTTGAAAGAGTATTTGCAGAGCTATAAAACCGCTTTGTTTCGTCTATAAATTGTATGCCTGGTATACCTAAATTATGTATTCTATCTTGCTCGCTCGGTGTTATGCCTCGTTTTAACCAGACGAACTTCTTATCATTAAATATTTTGTACTCAAGATCTTCTCTTTGAAAACTTGGAACTGCAGATAGTAATCGATCTACTATATCCTCCTTATTTCTGAGCAAATTGGGTCTTATCGCCACTGACGATATTGCTATGTTTGAAGCTACCAAATGACCATTCCTATCATAGATATTGGGGCGCTTCATATTTAGTATATCACTCTCAGTAATACTTATAACTGGCCCCTGTGACAAATTTGCTAAGTATAGTATTTTAGCTGATAGAACCAAGAAGCCCAAAAAAAAACAAAAAGACAGAAAATTAATTCTTAAATGGAGCCTTTTTATTTCTTTGTTATCTTGAGCTTGAAACATTTGATGAACTATCCTGTGAAAGTTTTTTTATCGCTATTCGCTGGTATACCCTATGAGTGATCTCTGTATGAGTTCATCCATGACCTTGTTAGCTGGTTTAAGTGGGATATCCTCAATTTTTCTTATTTGAGTCACATTCACGGGTTCTAACTCTAAGCCAAATTGATTGGATAAATTTTGGATCCTATCTGGTTGTGACAAGAGGCTAAGCTCTGCATGTAAGGTTTCTATATCAGATTTTTCATTTTCAATGGCTGTCTTAACTTGAGATATTTCTCTCTTTATATTTTTGCTATCGTAACTCAAGAAATACAGCACAAAAGACGTAAAGATGCATAAAATTAAGACTGAGATATATAATAATCTGGTCATTTTAATTCCTCTAATATCCTTTTATATTTTGTCATACTATAAATATCTAAATTTTCTCTAAACAAATGCTCTGTTCTTTGTATATATCTCAATTTTGCAGAACGTGATCTCGGATTTTCTGCAATTTCATCCCAATCTGGTTTATAAAATTTTTTATCTGGATATATAAATGGATAATTGGCTTGATCTTCAATTTTTGGTTCATACCTTGACTTTGAAGAACTATATCCCGTTAAATGATCAAAGATATTTTTAACAATCCTATCTTCAAGAGAATGAAATGTTAGAATAGCAATTCGACCACCTAGTTTTATGTAATCACAAATGCTTATTAACAATGCATATAATTCTTCAAACTCATTATTTACGAAAACTCTTATGGCCTGAAAGGTTCGAGTTGCTGGATGAATATGAGCTCCTTTTTGTTTTTTATAAAAATTTCCGACGGCATCATTAATTATTTTACTGAGTTGAGTGGTGGTGTTGATAGTATTTTTTTGTCTATAATCATTAATCCTACTTGCAATAATACGTGAATGCTTTTCTTCACCAAAGTCTCTGATTATTTCAGATAAATGCTCCTCCTTCATCTTGTTAACAACATCAAATGCACTAATTACATTTTTTCCCATCCGCATATCCAGGGGCCCTTCATTCTGAAATGAAAATCCTCTTTTTGGATCATCAATTTGCATCGATGATACCCCGAGATCTAATAATAGTCCGTCTACTGTTTTAATTGATAGGCTATCAAGTAAGCTTGGAATTTGGGTGTAGCTCGCATGATAAAAATTAATTCGGTCCTGATATTTTTCATTAAGCTTTTTTGCTATAGGTACAGAATTGACATCTCTATCTGTTGCAATAATTATGCAATCAAATAAATCCAATATTGCACTGGAATGTCCGCCCCCGCCAAAGGTGCCATCCACAAATACACTTCCTCCTCTAAGCGATAATGCATCAAGCACCTTCTTGGTCATGACAGGTGTGTGATAGTATGGTCCGCCAGTAGAAGTTTTTCTACTATCCATCACACTAAAAACCTTTATTCTTCTTACTCAATAATAGCCTTTGCTCTCTTACCTTTTTTTGGGCGTCTTGCAAATAATTACTAAATCTATTTGGCTCCCATATTTGGAATTTTTGACCTAAACCTACGAATATAACCTCGTCACTAATCTGTGCGTGCTGAATTAGGGCATCGCTTAGGATGACTCGGCCATCACTATCAATTCGCAGTTCTTCAGACAGCCCAAACAGTGCTGTTGATAGAAAATCTTTCTCATCTGAGTATGGATCAAGATTGTCCATAAGTGCATAAATCTCCCGAGATAGACTGTCACCTCCTGCATCAATTGCTTCCGCATCAAGAGATGGATAACAGAATATTTTTTGGGATCCATCTTGGAATAGAATACTCCTGAACTGCGCCGGTATTGAGACGCGACCTTTTTGATCAATTTTATTCTTAAATTTAGATAAAAATAATTGCATGTAAAATCCATATATGGGTATTTATGGGATAACATGGTATTTTTTGGAAGTCAATGGTTTTTTTAATTATTTGTTAACCAAATTCTAATGCTAGATGGCCTATAAGCCGGGTTCTGTGTCAATTTGACGATGATCATTCATCTCGCTCTATGATTACTCATTGAGTCTAGCGACCTACCCAGATGGCAGAATGCAGAGGACATATTTCCATCTCTATTTGGTCTTGCTCCCAGTGGGGTTTACAATGCCAATGATGTTACCACCATTGCGGTGCGCTCTTACCACACCATTTCACCCTTACCATTTGATCATGGCGGTATATTTTCTGTTGCACTTTCCCTAGGGTCACCCCCGCCGGATGTTATCCGGCACTGTTCCTCCGTGGAGCCCGGACTTTCCTCTAATAAATAGCGATCATCCAGCCATCTAGCATATTTGTTTTAACATGAATAATTACCAGTTGTCCACATAGACTAATGACCACCTCTATACTCGGATAATTTTTTATGTACTTCTGTGAGTATTTGTTTTGTTGAAACATCAAGCATACCATTTACTTTTACTGGCCTCCAGTGCCTCTGAAATGCCTTGAGTGCTTCCACAGTTTGCATATCAAAAACCCCAGATTTATGTACATGATATCCAATACTGATAAGTTTAGTTTGTATTTCCTTGATGCTTTGCGGATTATTCTTATCTGAATCTTTCATAACAAAATTTTCTTGTGAAAGGTCTGAAAAAAAACCAATTTTTTCTTTTGCAAGCTGGTGCCATGGAAATTTTATTCCTGGGTCAATCTTTCTTCCAATTGAAACATCAGAATGTCCCAAAATATCCCAACTTTGAATTGCATAGTCCCTCATAAGTTTTTTTACTAGTTTTACTAATGACTCAAGCTGTTGAGAAGTAAAATCTTCATTGCCTGAATTATGCAACTCTATTCCGATTGAATTTGAATTAATATCGACGCAATTATTCCAGAATGATTTTCCCGCATGCCAAGCGCGCTTTGAGATATCAACTAAATTATATATTTCACCTGATGTATCTATTAGAAAATGACAACTCACTCTCGATTGCTCATCGAGAAACCAATTAATAACTTTGTGAAATTGCATATCAACACCAGTATAATGAATTATTATAAACTCAATTTTTGAATCCTTAACTCGATTACCATAGTTTGGTGATTTATATTTATGGCTTATCATTGTATTAAAACTTTATATAATCATCTATATTAATTATAGTCTTTCATAGTTGCCATAACAGCAATAATTTAGATTTATTATGGAAAAAAATAATTGGAATTTCTGGATAGATAAAGGCGGTACGTTTACTGATGTGATTGCCCTTTCCCCAAATAATGATCTATTTCTAGAAAAAGTATTGAGTCAGTCGCAAAATAAGAATGATGACCCTGTTTCAACCGGTATAAAAAAAATCTTAACCAATAACTCTGCAGACCTTAAAAGTATAGGGAATATAACCGTTGGAACAACGAAAGCTACAAATACTCTTTTGGAGAGAACAGGTGAAAAAACACTTCTAATTGTCCCAAAAGGCTTTAGAGACTGCCAAACGATTGGTTATCAGAGTAGACAAGATATATTTTCATTAGAAATCAAAAGACCAATCCCTTTATATTCAAAAGTGATAGAATTGGACATCCGTCTCACAAAGAGTGGGAATGATTTCATAAAACCAAATTGGAAAATAATTACGGAGCAATTAAAACAAATAAAAATTGGGAGTTATAATTCAATTTGTGTAAGCTTAATTCATGGATGGAAATTCCCTAGTTATGAACTTGAGATCCAAACTATATTAAATCAACTTGGACATAAAAATGTCACACTTGGTCATGAAATTTCAAAGACGATTAAATATATACGAAGAACCCATACATCTCTTGTTCATGCTTATGTGGATCCTATTATCAGAAGCGATATAGATAATTTAAAGAAAGAAATATATTTTGATAAGAATAATATCTGTCTTAGATATATGCAATCGAATGGCGGACTGGCAGAAGAAAAAAACTTCCGAGGCATAAATTCTATATTATCTGGTCCAGCTGGGGGCGTAATGGGTGCAATCTCAGTCGGTAAAAACTCCGGCTTTAAAAAAATTATAACTTTTGATATGGGCGGCACTTCTACAGACGTCTCCCATTTCGAAGGTGAATTGGAGTATAAGAATGAGAAAACAATCGATAACCAAATACTTCAGGTACCTATTATTGATATTGACACAATTGCTTCTGGTGGAGGTTCAATTTTAGAGTATAAGAACTCAAGGATGATCGTTGGACCAAAATCAGCAGGTTCATACCCCGGACCAATGTCTTATGGAAAAAATGGCCCACTAACACTTACAGACGCAAACCTATTTCTTGGTAAAATTATTGAAAAATATTTCCCACACAAGTTTGGCCGTGATGGCAAATCCTCACTAAACAAGCAAATTGTATCTGAAGAATTTAATCAACTGAGAGATAACATAGATCCAAAAATGCTTCCAGAAGATGTAGCTGAAGGATTCATAAAAATTGCAGTTGAGAAAATGTGTAGAGTTATAAGAAAAATTGCCACAAGGAAAGGTCTCCATATAGAGGAGCATGCGCTTGTGAGTTATGGGGGGGCCAGTGGTCAACACGCTTGCCAGATTGCTGAGAACCTTGAGATAAAGACAGTTATTATCAATCCACTATCAAGTTTTTTATCGGCATATGGCATGGCTCAATCCGGGGAGAAGTATATAAAACAAGAAAGTACTTTTTTCGAATTTGATAAAAAATACAGTAATAAAATTGATGCTCTTACAAAAAAACTACAAAAAGAAAACCTAGTTAACACCAAATCCAAGACTGTATCTCATTTAAATTTATTTTATTTGAAGTATAAGGGTACCGATCAAAGTATTTGCATAAAAGAAAAAAATTCAAAAATTAAGTATGAAGATTTAATCAAAAACTTTAGGAAAATTCATAAAAAGATATATGGCTATAATCTAAATCGAAAAATTATACTTGATATGATCCAAGTTGAAACAACCCCTCGATATAATAAAATTGAACTGCCCATAAAAAAAATAAATACTAAAAATAAGTTTGATTATAAAAATTTCTACAG
>CEWA01022515.1_pt1 | contig 11413 bp, 11 predicted proteins | sample 530361 | NCBI WGS metagenome assembly CEWA01 (sample SAMEA2620000, study PRJEB7988) | marine metagenome | biome: marine biome (ENVO:00000447); feature: surface water layer (ENVO:00002042); material: "saline water (ENVO:00002010), including plankton (ENVO:xxxxxxxx)" | depth 5 m
AACATTATTTTTCCTTGTTGTGTTGTGTTATATATTTATATACCATTCCAGTGCTTTTTGATTATTACTGTTTTTAATTATTTCTTTTAAAGTTAAACCTTTGCGTATGTTTTCGATAAACTCTACTTTTTCTTTTCCTCTTCTTAGATCAATATCATAGTTTTTAAACTCTTCTTCATACACAGGTTTATTTTTAATACTTAACAATTGTTTAATAACGTAATTGCTATCACGTATGTTTTTTTGTTTAACATTTAATATAATATCATCGATGCACTTATCCATTACTGATCTAGGAACAGCAGAAGGACATATTAAATTATCTGGCTCAACAGGTCCAGCTCTGTGTATTCTTATTTTAGCATCTTGTTCGAGTGCAAAATTAATTAGTTCAGACATACCTCCAAACAAGCCAGGTGTTGTTATTGTTGTTTCTAAATGTATTTGAAATCTTGATTTATCATAAAGTCGTAATTGATATAATTTTTTAAAGTTTTCTTTCCATTGTTCCCATACCAAACCAGTACGTACATATTCTCCAACAGGACCTCCGCCGTCTATACTGCAACCAATTTCTACTCTTTTAAATTGTTTTAATAATTCTACTAAATCATAATCCTTGTAGTGCATTCTACTTAAATTAGTATTGTATCTGATCCATACATTTTTACTATGTCCTGACTCAACTAAATGTGTTAGCACTTTCCAATGTATATCCCACATCAAAGGCTCGCCACCTGCAAAATAAATGTTTGTTAAAGTTTTATCTTTAACACTTTTCCAAAGTTCATCTTCTAATCTTTTTTGCCATGGCTTAATCATATTTTGATGATCTGCTTTAAGATATCTTCGTTCATATCTTTTTAATGGATAATTCTCGTGCTTCTTTGCTTCTGCTTCTATTTTACTTGCCCATTCAACACTACACATACGACAAGCAAAGTTACATAAGTTTGATAGTTCGTAATGAAAAGATGTAGGAGATAAAGATGTTTCTCCATCTGGTGTAGTATTTTCTAATATTGTTTTGATATAATCTTTATAAGCTTCATTCCACATATCTTTGTATGAGCCAGCAGTAATTGATTTTTTATCATTAGGATCACATATCTTACACTCTGGTAATGTTTCTCCGTTAAGCATTCTTCTACGAACACTTTTCATATAATCATCATTCCACCATTGTTCTAAGTCTGTAACCTCACTAGTGTCATGATCATTTTGATAAACTGAATTACAACATAATTTTCTTTTGCCTTTGATTTTATTAGCATAGGCATGAACCCATGGTGCAGTACAAAATGTTTTACTTATGTTATCCATTGTAACTATTTATGGAGTCTTGATATAATGATTGTATTCGGTTACTTCAGCAAGTTCAGGAAATATTATATCAAATTTTTCTTTTCTAAATTCATCTTTACGAATAGTCCATTTGACAAATTTCATCCAATCATGATATCCGTCACCGTCTTGTTGCATATAATCTATAAAAGTTTTTACATTTGGATTACTATGATTTTTTAATTTTTTAATAATTTGTTTTTTAGCATCATATGGTAAACATTTAATATTATAATGCATTGGGTAATGTAAGTTGTTTAAGTAAACACTTATACCAAAGTTATCTGCCCATTCTAAAAATTCTGGAATATAGTAAACATTAAAAATATTAATTGTATGACAAATACCTACTGTAAATTTTTTACTTTGTTTATTTTTAAATGCTTGTAATATTTCTAATGCACGATCCCATTTAGCAGGGTGTCTTTGATATTCAAAATGATCTTTTATTCCGTCAATTGAAAATTGTACGTCAACAGATTTAAAGTGTGGCCATATAGATTCAAGTGCTTCGTTTGGTAATTGTGTTCCATTAGTGTTATAATGTATTCCAATATTTTTTGCGTATCCTTTATCAACACAAAATTTTAATAATTCAAATTGTTCCTTTATCATAAAAGGTTCGCCACCAGTAAAATCAATATACTCTAATGTTGGTAACATAGTTTCAAGTTGTTCCCAAAACTGTTTGTTAGTTTCTGGCCAACTATGTCTTATATGATCATCATTTATGTTATCTTGTTTGTCATAATGTTTTTGTTCTGCAATCCATTTTGAACTTGAATGTGTTCCACATATACGACATTTTAAATTACAAATATTTCCTAGTTTTAAATCCAAATATTTTATTTTTGGATTTTGCAATACTTCTTCTGTAATGTGATGCTTAAACCTAGCATTATCTCTAATACGTTTTGATGTTTTACCACTTGCTTCTTCTGACCAACATTTACCGCATCCGCTTGGCTTCTTGCCATCTAAAAAATCTTGTCTTAGATTTCTATAATATTCACTTTCCCATGCTTCGTTTAAATTGTTGTTGTTTAAATTAAATGGTTGCTTGTTATCATCAGTCATGTTATTATTATACATACAGCAAGGTTTAATCCACCCTGCGGCTGTGGACTCTAGTGAGATCCACGGTAATATACAAAATGATTTTGGAATATGCATAACTGTATTTAACATAGCACAAAAAGGTAAAAATGTCTATACAAGAAAAATATAATAATTATAAAGAACAGCTTGAACTATTAACAGAAAATATGGACAAGTATCAGTTTTTAATAGATCTAGGATCAAAAGGAACTATGCCAGAAGAATATAGAATAGAAACTTTTAAAGTACCTGGATGTATGAGTCAAGTTTGGTTAGTTCCAAAGTTTGAAAATAATATTATAACTTTTATGGCAGATTCAGATGCACATATTACAAAAGGAGTAGCAACATTAGTTGCAGATATTTTTAGTAATTCTACTAAAGAAGAAATACAAAACACAGATTTAGATGCTATGATAGAAGGATTACAATTAACATCAATACTATCTCCTAATAGACGTAATGGTGCTTACAATATGTTTGGTAAGGTAAAAGATTATGCAAAACAATTCTAAGATTGCATGTTTAGGTTGTTCATGGACTGAAGGTGTAGAAAAGAATAGTGAACCACTAAATCATAAAGATACATATCCACATATTTTAAACCAATGGCTTATTAACAGCGGTCATGATAATATTATGTATAATGCTGGAAGAGCCGGTGCAGGCATAGAGTATTATCACTTTGTTGCTGATTATCTTTTAAAAAATTATGATCCAGATATATTTGTAATACAAATAACAACACATGATAGAACTATATTAGTTTTAGATCCAATCGATGAAAAAGAAAAACAAATGAATTTTGGTATTGACCAATACGGTAATACGTATCATAAAATTTGGGATAACAACATGTCATTTGTACATTTAAGTCCTGGCTTAGGTGCAGGTGCAAGTGAGCATGGTGATATAAAAACATGGGCTTGGTTTGTTGAACATTTATGGAAAAGTAGAATTGATAATAAAGTTGTTCCGCCATTATCATTTGAAGCATTTAAAAGTTATCTAGCAACTTGGTATGAGCAGTCAAAAGATTCATATCATCAAACATATTTCTATTACCAACAAACATATTCATTAATTGATTATCTAGAATCACTTGGTAAAAAAGTTATTCCTTTTTATTGGTTAAATTACAAACCACAACTAAAAACAAAACTATTTCCTGTTAGACAATTTCCAAGTGTTGAAAATTTATTTGACAATAAAACTTTTAAATCACTACAAATAGATAATGGTTATCACTTTGGTAAAGACGGTAATGCTAGACTTGTTCAGGAATTCTTAGGTCCGCAAGTTCTGGAAACAATGAAATAAAATCTTCGCCTCGTAATTTATCAACCATATTAGTTCTTTCCCAAAACTTTGGTAGCAAGTGTGAATGATCTTTTTCATACATAAAATGAATTAATTTTTCATAACGTTTTTCTTTGTTGTTTGTATATGTGTCAAACCATTCTTGTTCTTTGCGATATCTTTCTTCCAAGCGTTTTTTAATTTCTAAAGGAAGTACTTGTATAGAAAGTTCTTCTGGCACAAATAATGGATTAATCAAACTGCCACCTACAGCATCAACCCAACCTTTTTGTATCCATTCGTGATGAAAATCTGGCACATGAAAACAGTTGTATACATTTAAACAAGTAGCAAGAAATACATATACATTCGGACATACTTCAAACATTCGTTTTCTATTTTCTTCAACTTGTTCCCACGACTGTCCTTTACGTAAGTACTCTCCACGTTTGCCCATGCCATCTAATGATGCACCAATCTTAACTGAATCAAAACGATTCCATATTTCCATAACATCAAGACCTTTGTAAACCATTTGTGAAAAGTTTGTATTATATTTTAATCTTACATGATACATTTTTCTTTCGTCAAGTCTTTTTAGAATTCTATAATGCTCTTCCATAATTAATGGCTCGCCACCTGCAAAATATATTTCTTCTAAGCCGTCCATGTAAGGTTCAACTTTTTTCCAAAACGTTTCTTCGTCTTTATAAGGTCTTATAATTTTTTTATGTGGTAATGGTCCATACAATTTAACATTATCTTCGTACCAACTTGATGACAAGTCTGGTCCACAGGTTCTACATTTAAAATTACATAAGTTTGAAAATCTAAAATCAATGTATGGTAAGTTAATTTTTTCAACTGTGCCATCTTCTAGTGTAGTTCCTACTTTGTCAAAATGATTTTCAAATGCTTCATTGGCCCACGTTCTTGTTGTATTCAATCCGCTGTTCTCCATAGAATAACAACGAGTACATTCTTTAGTTGGCTTATCGTTAATCATAGCCACACGCATTTTTTTAAGTTTTTCCGAATTCCATATTTCCTCAAACGTTTGATCTTTTAAGTTACCTAGTATTTCATTCATTGGTGCCATACAACAAGGTAACACTCTACCGTCAGGCCATGAATGCAAATGTGTCCAAGGCAACATGCAAAAACGTTTTGATTTTTTTAATGCGTAATCTTTATCCATGTATACTTTCATCTATACAGTCTACTAAACTTGGTATTTTTGTATTAATTAGTTTAGCTTGGTTTTGTGATAATATATTTTGTACTTTTGCAGTATTTAACCATTTGTTAATATCATCAATTGGCATATCTATAATACGTCTTAAGTTATCATTTACTAATCTATCGAACCTTTGTGGATAGTCAACATAATCAAAACTATAGTTAATCATATCAGGAAACATTTTAATGCCAAAAAACTTTTCTAAATGTTTACATGTTCCTTTTGATCCTAGTACAACAAATGGAGTTTTATTTAAAATAGGTTTCCATACTTTTTCAGTTATAAAGACACTAGTGTCACTTACAATACTTTCGTTTACAATATCAAAAACTGCTTGTCTATATTGTTCTGGTAATATTTCTTGATTACTTTTTTCGTCAATAGTTTTAGCATTGAAGTCTAATAATAGTTCTTGTCCTTGAAAGTTTTCATTAGCCATATGTTTTGTATTAGCACCATACCTGTTGAGATAAGTTATATAACCTTTTTCATTCCAGCCATTTGAAAATAGTTTTTCAACCATTCTAAATCTATGTGGTTTAGCCGCGGCATTCATACAAATAAAATGTTTGTATTTGTTTACTAAATGTTTCTTTTTACTTTTGTTAGTATTATAAGAATCAATAGTTCGTTGCAATAAAGTATATGGAAAATATATTCTATGACCTATTACAATTTTTTCTTTATAATTTTTACACCAACGTTTGTAATTTTTATCTAAATTAGCATCACACATTACTAATACGATTTTGTTACTAGGATATTCTCTTAGAACACTATGTAGTTGTTGTAAAAATGTATCTGGTTGTTTGAAATGTATTTCACCCTCAAATGCATTTGATATAACAATATATGGTTTATCTTTTTTATTAAGATTATCAGACATTGTGTTTCGTAGATCAGCCATACCGCGATCTCTTCCACAATCAAAATCATACAGTAAGTATGTATTATTTTTGTGTATTATCTGTTGGGGCATATTTCTTTTCCATAAAATCTAAAATGTTAGTAGCAATACCTTTGCTATATCGTTCAACTGATACTGGCCACATGTTATTTCTTGTAAACACATCACTAGCAGTAATATCACCGTACAGCCAACTACTTAAATCATTCTGTTGCCATGCACCTGATATTTCACTTTCAAGTTGCTTAGATCCCCAAACAGCACAACCTAAACAAATTTTATATGAGCTAGGTCCGACTTTGTTTGCGATAGCATTAAGGATATTTTTATTAGTAGTTAAAAAAAGATCACTAGTTATAACAACAGTATCTCTGTCAGTATAATCGTTGCTGTGTAGTACAAATACTTGATGTGTGTTTACTGGACCTCCATAATAAACTGGTTGTTCTCCCATGTCTGGTAAAAGAGAAATTCCCATGTCGCCGTATAAATCACTCATTAACAAAGTTTTAGCAGGCTTGTTAAAAATAATACCACCTGCTCCTTCGTCATCATGTTTGTACATTGCTAACGTACTATGATAGAATCTTGGATCTGCAAGGTGTGGCATTGAAATAAGCATCTTGCCTTGAACTCTAGTTACTTGCGGTTGAACATTGTTAATCATTATATTAGTACTTATCATTAAGTTTTTTTATTAAATCTATCCATGTTGAAAGATGTTTTTTTGCAAAAAAATGATTATGGTTGTGTTCTAGTTTGTCCCACACACTCCAGTAAGCGTCATGTAATTCTTTTATATCTTTCATACACCAACTTTCAATTTGATTCATAATCATAGTTAATCTTTTTGCACGATCAGTTACACCGTCATATGATTCGTCAAACAATTCTGGAAACGTTTCGTAACCTTGCTCACGTAAGTAAGTCAAACATCCTGGCCCACTTGTAATTACAAACGGATGATAATTTACAAAAGGCATATATGTTTTTTCTGTAACAAACAATGGTGCTCCAGGATTTGATTCAAATACAGTTTCAGTTACCAAACTAAAATAAGTTTCTGTAAAATGTTCTTTAACTAATATACGTTGATTCATATCATCGCCAATTGTATTAGCATCATGATCAAGTATTATTGGAGTTTTTTCTTTTAACCATTTTCTACTATATTCATCAATAGTTTCTAAATAATGATGTTGTGATTCATTAACATAACTTTTTAAATTACCTATGCTGTCTGGAGTAAAATATCTATTTAAAAAACTATGTATCATATCTTTTTCATAGCCGTGTCGATATAGTTCACTCATTATAAAAATTCTATGTTCTCTTGGATTTGCATTTTTACATAAAAATTTATGTGAACGTATATGTTTACGATCTAATTCTTTTGGATCGATTAATTCTTTTTCGACGTCAACACCTTTACGTTGATGGTTCATAAAGTATCTTACATCACATTCATGTCGATAGTTAGTTTCAAACACATTAAAAGGATACATAGTAATTTTTTGATCATCACCTAATTTTTTATAGAACATATATCTTTCATAATTCTTTTCAATTCTCAAATCACCATATACCATTCTTACTTTTTCAAAAGGTATACCTTTATCATTTATACTCCAAGTTATATCATCTAGAAATCTTGGCATTGATAAATGAAAACCTTCTGATGGGAACCAAATTAATAATCTTACTTTACTGTCTGGGTCACGTAGTAAGTTTAATACTTTTTCATCGATGTGGTGAAAAACATTTTCATAAAAGAAAGCTAAATCAATCCATTCTGGTTGTATATGATAGTATGTAATTTCATTTGGATCAAAGTTATCCACAGTTAAAGATTTCCATTCAATACCAACTACTTCTAACATCTTTTCTAAGTAATGAGATTTAACATTACCATATCCGTTGGCATTCATTTTTCTTTTGTGTGGCGGTACACTATTTGAAATAGGTACATTGTTAATCCATGTTTGGTATAATAAGTTAATCATTTTTTTGTATCCATGGTTTAATAATTTGTTCAGCAAATGCTGTATGACATTCCGTTGACGGATGACCAATCATAGTTTTTTTATTATCAATCATTAACCACCCTTTTGGTGGTTTGTTAACTTCATCTTCTATGAGTGTACCTGTAAACTCATGATCAATACCCCATTCACTTAATCCTCCATATGGTCCGTGAAACCAAAATGTTGTCCAATCAATTTGATCCCACCATGCTGTAAGTTCTTTTGATTTCTTAATTATATTTACGTATTGCCAAAGTTCATCTTTCCAACAGAAGTATAATTGTTTAATTTGTTTTTGTTTACACAATGTTTGACAATTAACTATTGCCATCAATGTTTTTAAAATTTGCTGATGCTCGGAATAACAATGCTTAATGTAATTGTTTAATGCGTTACTTACTAACTTTGATTGTTGTGTTGTTATATTTTCTTTTGCCCAGTTATGCCACCATTCTTGATCACCAGTGCTTTTAATCCAAGTGTAGTTTTCGTTTGGTATTAAAAAAACATTGTTTGTATCTATATGTTCATCTATAATTAATTCAAATCTATTAATACCAGATATCTGTATAATACAATGAGTATAATTGTTTTTATGAATATTAATCATAGCATTTCTAATATTCATATCATTGCCAGCGCCACCTTCGGCGATATTTGATAGATCATATTGGTCTTTTAAATAGTTTGCCCAACTATCTGGTGCATGGGTAAACGAACATCCAGTTGTTAATATTTTCATAGCAAGTCCTTTACAACTGTGTTTGCAAAATCTTTTTGTGCTTCTGTTGTTGGGTGACTTCCTGGAAACTGCTCGTAACCTTTATCAATACACCATTCTTTTAAGCCACCATAGTTATCATGGAACCACCAAGTTGACCAATCAACTTGTTCCCATAAGTGTACAGCATTTTCAAAACGATTAACAATTAGATCACCGTGTTCATTTGAATTGTTTCCGTCTGGATTATTTTTTCCAGTAAATATATCTTGCCAACACATATTAATTAATTTTAAGTTATGTGCTTTACAATACCATTGTATTCTTAATATGTGTTCTAGTGTTTGTACAAATTGTAATTCTTCGTTATGAAAATTAGTAATATATAATTTCATATCTTGATTTAGTTCTTTACTGTCAAATTCCCAATGACCAAATCCTCCTCCGCTTTTTACCCAATTGGAAGTTTTGTGTGTTTGCCATTTACCAGTATATGGTTGATTTTGGAATCCACCGTTACCTTGCATATCTTTATAAATTTTATTATAATTATTTGATTCTGTATTATAAAACAATTCAAAACGATTTGGGTTTGACCACATCACTGCAACAGTTGGATTTTTATCAACGTAGTGAGGAATAGTAGCAATTAAGTTTCTGCTTACTAAACTATTACCACTTGCCATTTCTGCACAATTAATTACTTGCCAATCCTGGATATGATTTGGCCAAGCAATGTTTGGTTCAACAGCATGAGCTGTAAAACTACATCCTGATGTTATTAGATATCTGTTCATATATAACCTTATGATATTTGGTTTGCCAATCAGTGTCAAGTGCTAACTGTTGATTATAAATCATTTTCTCTTTAACTTTTTCTATGTCGATAGCAATTTGTTCTAATGGTGTGTTGCAAAATTTTAGTATTTCATTTTTGGGATTGTTTGAATAATCTATTATTTCATCATACAATTTAAATCCATACGATCTTAAATTTTCATAATATGCTTGTGCGTTGCCTGTACCGTAGTATAAAAATAACTGTAAATTTAATATTGGCTTCCAACTTTTTTCTGTAAAGAATATAGTATCATCTTCGTGTGTTTCGTTTATAACATTTAACCAACTGTCAGCCATTAACTTTATTGGAACTATTTTATCATCTTTAGTTAAGTCGTCAGCTTCAATATCTAGTTTTACAGATTCAACTGGCTCATTGGTTGTGTTGTATACATTAACCAAGCTGATGTAGTTGTGCATTAGTCTATTTTCTTTACAAAAGTTTACAAACTCTACACGCATAGGTTTTGCGGCACCGTTCAAACTCATTAAATGTTTACCACGTTTATAATTAAATTCCTGCACATAATCATATTTGCGTTGTACTGTTAAAAAATAAAAAGGATATGTGTATCTATTTTTTATAATATATTTTTGATTGCTATCTTTACACCAACGATCGTATTGTTCATTAAAGTTTATGCTTGGCATAATGATGTGTACATCATTTTGATCTATGTTATTATCTTGCAAACGTTTATGTAACATTTCAAATACAGGTAAGTCATCTTCTAATGATGGACCTGGTAAGTCTGATTCAGTAAGTTCTTCAATAACAAATGCACATGGTTTATTATTTTCTTTACATGTACGATACCGAGGACCATGAGCAATCATTAATGGTAATGGATCACCTGCAAATAAACCTTCACGTTCTCCGTTTTTGCTTGGAGTATATCTCCAATAAGGATAACTGTTATATAACATTGTCATTGCATTAAACCTTTTACTAATTCTAAATGTGTTAGCACTCTACTTTTTAAGTGTGCATAATTGTATATTGCAGTTTGTAACATGTCAACTGGTACACCATCTTTTGATAATTTTTCAATTTGATCAATTGCCAAGTTCATTCTTTTATATGCGTCTGGTTCTTGATCATATGATTCGTCAATGTATGGTGCAAATGTTTTGTATCCTTGTGCTTGTAATTCTTTTAAGTAATGCTGTGTTGACAACATAATAAATGGATGACAATTAATAATTGCTTTGTATGTTTTTTCTGTTGGAAAAAACTGCGGATTGCAATCATGAGCACCACTGTGTGTTTCAGATATAACACTCAAATATGTGTCAGCAAATAATTTTTTATCAAATGGATAACCACTAAAGTGTTTGCCGTATAAACCCTTTTCAACATTATGTTCATCTAACGAATGAGGCCAATGTTTACACAGTTTTTCAAAATCTTTTTCAGATAGTATAGATGACACATATGGATAATAATCTTTTAAATTAGGAAAGTGTTGTTTATCTTCTTCAGTTCTAGTTAAAGTGATTAATCCGTTGTTCATTAATCTACGTTGCCAATAAAGTGCAACTTGCTTTAATCTCATAAACTTGTTTGGCTTACCATTGAGAGATAAAAATGTTCTCACAGCATTTTTAGTTTTAGTATCTTCTGGAGTAACATGGTCACATATTTTTTGTTCAATTACTTTTTTATAAGCATCTACTTCGTAATATGGAAATGTTATAATAGTAAATGGTTGTTGTTTTAAATTATGTTTTTCTGCAATTGCTTTGTGTGTTTGCTTTCCTAAATTTGTTGAATAAAAATAAACAATATTTTTTGGATTAATATTATGTTTAAGAACTAAATCATGTCCTAACAGTATTTGTTTTTCAACATGAATGTCATGTTCAAAAGCAGGTTCTCTCATATAACATATAGCAAGTTTTTTATTATTGTAAATTAAATCATTAAGTACACTTTCTTT
>CEWA01000859.1_pt1 | contig 11354 bp, 7 predicted proteins | sample 530361 | NCBI WGS metagenome assembly CEWA01 (sample SAMEA2620000, study PRJEB7988) | marine metagenome | biome: marine biome (ENVO:00000447); feature: surface water layer (ENVO:00002042); material: "saline water (ENVO:00002010), including plankton (ENVO:xxxxxxxx)" | depth 5 m
TTCTGCCAATCGGATAGTTTACGGTTTAAACTATATCTATCTCTCATGTAGAATATCTCTAGACCTTTACCTGCATAATTTGGAGCAACGTATCCATGAGGCATGTATCTAAGTGCATCGAGATTAATCTGATCCGAATCAAGACCATCATAACTAGGTGCAAATGCAGATGTTCGTATTGCACCAACGGTTTCACCTTCCGCCGCATATGAGAATGTCGCACTACCCGACACGATTATGTTTGGATTCACAAATGGTATAGATGTCAACGTAGTAATATTTAATGCAGGTTCCGCTTCAAGAACAACTGCTGCACCCAAGTAAAACCCTGACGGATGAACGTAGTTTCGATACATTGCTTCCCATTCTAAAAGAGGAATAGGGCCTTTTATCAATACTGAAAATACTTGATATAGTCTACCATCTTGTATTCTTTTTGCATCCTCTGTACCCACATTAGATTCACCGACAATAAACAAACTGTCCTTGGGGTGAAAGATCTCTACGGTCTCGTTAAAGAATGCACGAAAGAAACCATGAATAGAATACTCAGAACCTTTGACTCTGAAAAAGTTACCGAAGTTTCTTATGACTTCTCTTGGTGTTGTGAACTGACCATTAGATATGCCTAAACCGATCTCATCAAATAATAGATCCAAGTATGATAACTTAGTATCTTCTATGTCTCTGATGGTTTGTAGTTCTTCAATGATACCACCGTAGTTATCTGCTGAGTCAAGAAACTCATAGTATGCATCCAAGAAGGTGATGAGCATAGGATAGTCAGAACGAAAATGTTCTGGTAATACTTCATCGACTAAACTTTTTCTTACATTTACGTCATGTCTATCAAAGTGTCTTAATGTTTGTGCGAAACCAGTGTGCGCCATTATCCTACCGTAAGTTTAGTATCTTGTCTATCTAGTGAAGCAGTTGCAAAGGTTACTGATGGATCTAATCTTACAACGTAATTGCGTAGAGGTTTTACTACACTTTCATTCAAAGGTATTGCAGATATTTTTATAAATTCAGATCCACCTATGAATGCTTGTGGAGCAAACCCCACAATCTTCACTTCTCCTCTTGTTGGTACAAATTCACCAACGTTATCCAACAACACATCACCATCAATGTTTTGTATTTGTAATCTCTGAGAATTTAATTTATTTCTAATAAGTGCAATAGTTCCATCAAACTCAAAAACACTGGAGATAATAGTATATGTAAAATCATCTGGGCCTCTTAGTTGCATTGGATACTGCAATTCAAAGTTTCTCTCAGTTCCTATTGTCGGGAATATTCTCAGTTGTGCTTTAACATCACACTTACTCGATAAGATCGCAGGATCAAGTGCGTCAATCTCTGTCAACATATTACTACGTCTAAATGTCTTATCAAATTTATTTAAGTTTTCGTTAAAGTATCTAACCATAAAGTTGTATACAGAACTCTCTGTTGCAGCCAAACTAAAACCTGTAAGTGCAGGATCGAAATTGAAACTTAAAACTAATTCTAAGAAAAGATCTGTAGGATCTGTATACTTAGTTGTCATAGAAACAATTCCAAGGTTGTCAGAGAAGTTTGTTATTATATCTGCCTTTACCTTGTCTTTTATTCCATTTGAAGTTCCTGCCGCAAAATTGAGTGAAACATAAACTGCACCATAGTCACGAGGAATATTCTGATCTCCTGACCAGACATTACAGTCCGTAACATCCACAAAGTTACTTAGAATCATTGCTTTGTAGTCTAATGATGTAACAAGTCTTGCCTGTTGTGCATATGCAAAAGGTGCAAGTTGTCTTATACTCTCTATGGTTTGTCTTTGTGCACCACCTGCAGATTCTGTTACTGTAGTTGTTACAACTGGATAGTTCACTTGTTTTACTGTTAATCCAGAGTTGGCAGTAAAAACAGTTCCGTTATCTGCTAACTCTGATTTGGTGGACAGATATGTTACAACAACCTTTTCGCCTGGATCTGGTTTCTTACCAAAGGATACACCGTCACCAAAATTTAGCTCGTAGTTTCCATTGGGGGCTTCTCGAATAGAGTAAACTCTACTATTACCATCAATGGTAATTGCTTCTTTCAAAGGAATATAACTATTAAATGATGTAGAAGTTGCTGTGTCAAAAACTAATACACTTGCGGTTGACGTATCTATTGTACTGTCTGGAATAACAAAGATCTGTCTTTCTTCCTTCTCCCCGACAATAAATGTCTTTGTCTTCTGGACACCTTCAAATATTGTTATGTCTGATGACCCTCTGGATGTTTTGAACTCATAGTTACCTGATCCGTCATCTTTTGCAAAGAAACTTTCTAGTGTTCTGAATGTATATGAGATACCATCGATAGAAGATGTAAAAGAAAATCCACTAGGTAATTCTATTTGAGGTGGTCTGTTAGCAACACCTGCTAAGTTAACATTAAGATTTACAACTGCCTTAGACGTTGTAGGAGATCTTACTTCATATCCTAAAGTTTCTGCATGAGATACAATAGAAGATCTTAACTGTGCAGTGTTGAGAAAGGATTCATTAATCGCAAAGTTTGCGGTCAAACCATTTAGATGTGTATTGTATGCCAATACATCCAAGACATTATTTAATCCTGATGCTTCAAAGTCGTAATCTGCAAACTCACTTTTTTGTTTAAAATGATTTTTTAAAGATTCTTTTATGTTGCCAAAATCTAACTCTGAAGATTTTATAACTGTTGCTGGCATCTATCTTACCCTCGCTAACGACACATCTAGTGCTATTATTTCTTTTGTGTTTACTACTTGAAATTCTACTGTTGCGTCTAATGAATTGTTTTCTGGTTGCAGTGCTACACTTACTGACAATACTCTTGCTCTTGGTTCGTTATTTGTTATTGTATCAAATATTAAATTTTGTACAAACTCTGGATCAAACTCTGTATCCAATCCAAATAAAGCACTATTAAGATTAGAACCAAAAGCATTGTTAAATGGTTTTTCACCCCTAGAGGTTAACAGTAAGTTCTTCACTGACTGTTTGACTGCAGCTGCATCTAGTTTTTTAAAGATATCTCCCGCTGGTTTTGGACTAAAAGTCAAATCTATATCTTTGTAAGAAACGTTACGAGAACTTACAATAGATCTGTCTAAGGAACCGTCTTCAATAGAAAATGCTCGTGCCATGTATACCTCTAGTTAATTACCACTATTTATAACGTTTAGTGATGTCCTACATCCTCAGATACTTTAGTTTGTTCTATTATTTCAGTAAGTTCACCATTAGTTTGAGTATAATTGTTATATCTTGTCTCAATAATGTTTCTATACCTCATTCTCCAGTCTGCATTAACTGGAGGCATCTGTATGATTATCTGTGCATTTAGACTATTATCTGGATTATAAGAATCATAATCTAGTATTAGTTTGTCAAAGTTTAGATAATCTTTACAGTGAGTTGCAATATCAAACGTCTTGTCGATGTCTATATTACCGCCCCTGTTGCGAATTTCGTACACAACTACCTGACCTCTAGTTGCAAGAAAGTTTAAACTATCAGGGTCTAGGGTTTCTCCCTCTTGTTTCTTGTACAATCCTTCTGTCACAACTAGTCTATGTCTATTTGTTTTTTCTAGGTGTTCTTGTATGGATAACATGAATTCTGCATGTACATAAAGGTTTCTTGCAATCTTTAATCTTTCGATATCATCTGTAACATGATCCAATGTAATAGGATCTCCATACCCACCTAAGAATTTAGCGAGTGGTGTACCTTTTGCTAACTTCGTCTTTGAATTAATTTCACCATACTTAGCAAACTGCAACTCTGGGTTATACAATTGATTTGGTATGAGAGTCCTTGTGACAATAATGTTAGATTCGTTTGCAATTCTTTCTGGGAATATCTCATCGTTTCCTAGTATCTTACCAGCGGGTAGTTTAGAAGTACCAGTTGTGTTCAGTATTCTTCCAATCTCAAAAAGTTCTGGTTTCTGTTGTACGTAGGTTGGTGATAGTATACCTTCAGATATAGCACGACCAATGAAAACTTTATTTCGTGCAGTGTTAGGATCTCTTAACTTACTTCTCACTCTCTCAGTTGTCAAGGTATAATTTGAAACACCACCGTAAGAATTAGATTTGACAATGGTGTCTTTCATTACATCGCCTGGATCTATTTGTACATTACGTATTCCTAAATTTGATTTATTTAAATAATCATCCATGGTTGCGGATGTTGGGCCTGGTGCATTTACGGAACCACGAACAGTTGTATCAGTTGCAGTATTGTCTGCAGTAAAACCTTGGGCAGATCCTGTATCCCCGCCAGGATCTGTGTCTGCGTAGTTCTGAGAGTTTGTAACGTCTGCAGTAATGGATCTAACAGCTGTACCTTGAAGATCTCCGTGAAAGGCAGGTGCGGTAACTCCGTCAGTAAATGTAGAAGATGTTCCATAATAGTTCTTTGCGTAATAGATTACGTTGTCTCCACCTATTACTCCTGTGGTTGCGATTGCGGATAAATCAGTTGCAGCAATATTAATACTCTTAGATGTAAAATTCATATCATTGGGTGCAGTCATTGTAATATTATCACCGACATACTGTGCAAGTTTTGCACCAATACGTTCAGTCTGATTACCTTTGACAGTGAGGTTATTATCTGACAATACAGTATCTGTATTTGTACCTGCTACGAACTTAGAGTTATTACCTGAAATAGTTTCTAGTTTGTTTTCGTGTATAGTTGTAGAAGATCCCCCATAGATCTCCTCTGTCTTATCTCCGTGAACTTGTAAGTTATAGTTACCACCAACTTCTACGTCCATGTCTCCTGTTACGTGAAGTTTTAGATTACCGAGATAGTGGATATCACCATCACCCTCTATAAGAACTTTCTGATCACCACCTGTAATATGAATTGTGTTATGACGAGATGACACGATGACCGTTCCATCTGGACGCATCTCAACACCAGAACCTGTCTTGTGCTTCCACAACAGTCTCTCATTGTTTGGTGTGTCATCTACTTCTGATACATGACCAGATATAGTCTCCTTAACTTGATTCAAAGGATACTGTGATGTTCCGTTGTCTCTGAGATCAAAGTTGAGATCTGTTGTACTACCACCAATGTATAGTTCGTTATTCTTCAAACCTCTTGATGCTAAGTTTGTAGACGCAGTGTTATCATATTCTTTTCGTGGATAGTTGTTTGTAGGATCTGCAAATCCATCTCTACTCAAGTCTGGATTAGTGTCAACTAGTTTATCTAAATCGTCAGCCATTATGTTGTTCCTTTAAACGTCTTCGATGTTTGGTCAAATCGTAAACCATTCTTCAATGCCTCTGATTTGTGATATAAATTGGATGTTAATGAATTTTCTATTGCATCATCAAGAACTTTGACTTTACTACTAGACTTACCAGATCCATCTGCGGCAACAGATTGTCTGACCTCTTCTGACTTTTGTCTTTGTGCATCTATTACTACCGCATTATTATTCTGATATGCTTTTGCTATCTGATCAAAGTTGACTGGTTTTGCAGTTGCAGTTTTTACTGTGTCTTTTATCTTAGGTTTCTTATTCTGGTTTGTCATTGGTGTGACAATAGTTTCTGGTTCTCTGTCTGCAAGTTCTGATGCAGATGGTATAGAAGTAACAATAGTATCTGTGAAAGTTGTGTCCTTACCAAACTTACGTGCGACATATCCCCTGACATCGAAACCAGGCCCATCTGTTGAATTTAGTGGTGCGAGATCTTTGGTTCCCAGAATCTCACCGCCTGGAAAAATGTCTATGAATGCTCGTATGATCTCATTCAAAGACTCCCAGAGTTTTGCGGTGGGTGGACTATCAGGAGAACTGTTTATCATCACGAACAAACAATTAGCATAGATATCGTTTCTTTCTTTTGGATACTTCAAAGACTTGACTGCCTCTTTTGCAGGAACAACTTTCTTAACAGTGCCACTCTGGTGTATGTAGAAGTTAGTCTGTAAACCGTATCTTAACGGATCTGCATTAACTGCCTTACTACCATATCTCTCGTTGTGTTTTCTTTTTACATCTTCGTGTATTCTATCTACATTGTAGTTGTCATAACCATTGGGTAAATTTGACCAATCGATAATCAAACTTGTTATCTCTCTTTGGTCATATGCAAATTTCATTTCTGCTTCTATGTGGTCATAAGTTTGCAGAGACTTAAAATCAAATGTACCACCGACTGCAGTACCTCGACTGTTTGCACCTGCCCATTTACCATCATCTAATCCAACAACATATGTTATTCTATCATTAGGTGGTTCACCTGTAGGATTAGTAACAACATTCGATACATTTGATGTACCCCCCGATTTTACAATAGGAGGCGGAGTTTCCTTACCACCATTTTCGTTTGTCAACTTAATACCTTTGTTCACAAACTCAGTATCAGTTTCTATATCAGACACACCTTCTTTACCAAATGCCTGAGACACTAATGCAGGAACAATGTTACTTACTCCGTTACCAATACCACCAAATTCATTTGCAAATCCAAAAGGATCACCGACTTCCTTCGAAACCTTTTTAGATGCGGTTGCGGCCTTTGCACCTGTGTCTTGTTCTATCCCACCTGATTGTTGAACATCAACTGCCTGTTTGATCTCATCTTCGATAGGTGATGCTTTCTTTACTATGTTCGCAACTTTTTCGCCTGGAACTCCCACAACTTCTCTTAGTGCAACATCCATACCTTTTGGGTTTGCTTGGACAACAACTTCATCTAGAGTACCGTTTGTATTTGAACCACCTGTAAGATCACTTATAGTCGTTGTGTCAGATCCTTTTTTCTCTATGTCTTGTGTAGGAATATCATTTGTCATCACTGCAGCAACTGCGAGATCTTTAATCTCGTCATATCCAACTGTTGTTGATACTGTAGTAAATCCTGTATCAGAAGTCTTACCCACATCGTTTGATTTGGTTCCCTCTAATGCTGCACGTCTGTTTACTGCTTGTTGCGCCTCAGTAGAAAACTCTGAGGTTGCCTGAGATTTCTCTTTGACTTTGTTTGCAATAAGTTCTTTTGGGACAAGACCAGGCTTTCCAGATCCACCATACTTCAATCCCAGATCATATGCAGCGAGAACCCAACTAGGAGTATTCGCACTTCTGGAATTCCTACCCCAAGTTTTACTACCTGCCTTTGCACCCCACATGTCAACATGAATACCAACAGAACCCATATACCCAGGCCCACACCCGATACCTTTTGCACCCGCTGCAACTGCCGCAGATATGAACTTCGCAACAACAGGATGTTCTCTCGCAGTACTCAGTCTTTGTTTACCAGAAAATAAGTGTACGTCTGCAGCGAGACCTTCATCGTGTCGTATCGATCCAACTCTTCTAGGATTACCAGAATCTCTTCTAAACTGACCACCACTAAAAACTACAACGTCAACTCCTGCGGCTGTTGCCGCACTTTGTAAAATTAGTAATAGTTTTGGGTCTAGTGGTTGGTTACGAGTTGCATTCTGATTTGCCATAGTAACTCTACCGTTACCTTGACCAGTATCAATCTTTATACCTTCTTCGTTTCCTATCTGTCTAGGGACTGAAGCTCCTATGTTTGAGTTACCTATACTTCTCTCGTTAGCAAAGGGTTTTGTTTCATTATATCTTGGAGTTTGTAATCTTTCGTTCTTCGGTATAGATCCTAACACTAATGGTAACTGTGAGTTTTTACCATCCATAAAAATTCCAAATACTTGTGCACCTTCTTTTAATCCAATAGTAGCACCAAATCCCGAACTACCACCTTCAGTTGCAGGAACTACTACAGACGCCCAAGGTAAATCATATATCTGTGCATCATTTTGGTTATCTGGATGGACACCATATATTCTAACTTTAACACGACCAAGTTCTTCAGGATCTCCATGAACCTGAACAACCTTACCAACAAACCATCTGGTTTCATCACCGTAATAATGTTTATGTGTATCTGGTATCATCTTCCACCTATTTTGTAATTGTCACTTTGATAATTACCGAACTTAACACAGTTAAGAGTTGCACCAACTTTTCCATCAACTAAATTTAAAACGTACTTTGCCTGTGCGATTAAATAATCACCAGATTGTTTTTTATCAACCTTTGAAGATTCTGGATCGTCCTTTTTAGTTCTAACCAAAATTTTTATATTGTTGCCTATACCATAGTGAGCATCACCATGAATCCATCTATCACCCTCTACTAATATTCTCATTGAACTTTTGTGCATAAGTTTACTTATGGCATGCGCTTTTATTTTCTTTCTATTGTCACCAATATCTCCTGCTTCATCATAAGACTTAATATCATCGTATGACCTCGCCGAACTTATTTGAGAAACTTTCTTTGATTTATAGTTAGATATAGGTTTATCATCGAAACCAAGGCGACCATCAAGTAAAGGTTTCTCTTGTCTAGTGTTTAATGATTGTAACTCCACTAACAAATCATTATTTAAATTAAAATCTACAATCTCAAAGTCACCTTTTGTTATATCATAATAATTGTTTTGAGATCCTACGATTCCTGATCTCACCAGTCCTAATAGATCATCTGCTTGAGGTTGATCTATCCGATATATTGTTGAAGTTGAAGATTTACTTTGATTAGATCCTGCAGATTGATTTGGTGTCAGTGGAAGGTTTTCATTAATGACTGGTTGATCTATCAATGTTTCCAAGTCTGCGAAAAAGTATTCATTGGTTGACGCAGACTTGTAAAAGTAAAATGGATATCCATTCTGGTTTATAGATCTATTTCTAATCCACTGTGTGGTTGCTATAGGTGTCATGTTAGGCACAATAACTTTTAACGATTCAGAATTTTTTAGATCTGCAGAAGTTCTCAAGTCATCTCTATTTAAATATTCAATTAATATTTCATTTATAATTTCCCATGGTTGTCCTTGTAGACACTTGTTTACATTCTGCAAACTTGAGTGAAAATATTCTTTGTCAACAACTTTCAATGTTACAACATTTGTTATTTCAGAAGTTTGATGTTGTTTTTCTAAAGACTGTATGATCCAGTTTTGTTTTATTGACCGTGATGATGATTTCTCTGTAGCCCTTTTAAATATTATTTCTATCTCTTCTGCACCTTGGATGTCAAAGTTTTCAATCAATCTCTCACTATCACTAAGAGTGATGTATCCAGTAATATATGGTCTGGCTAAACTCTCAAACATCTGAATCTCCATAAGAATAGAAGTAATATCTACCTGTACTGGAGTTCTAGAAGAGGAAAGAGTTGCTTTTTGTATTTGTACAGGAGTCGATTGTTGACCACCTATAGGAGAATTTTCATTACTCATGATTTTATTGCTTCGAAATAGTTACCTATTATTGATTGAATTGCATCTGGTCTGATTACATTTATTTCTTTTAATTTATCATTTTCTCTAATGTAGTAATCGTAGTTTGTAATCCTTGTTATTTGTGCACCGACTTCTTCTCTTGGATCTATATCTACTCTTTCACCATCACCGTCTTCATAATGGTGAGTTGCAAGATGTTCATCTCCTGTACCAAAGACCGTAATAGATGAAGTGACTCCACTGTATGCAGTGTTGGTCAATTGTTCAGGTGGTGTAAAGTCTCTTTCGGATTGTATAATAATCTCACCAAGATCTAGATTCCTTCTCAGTATTGTACCACCCGCCGCAGAGTTAGATGCAAATGCCCTCTGGCCAGGAATCATGATACCAGTCAAGTCTGCACGTGACCTTACAAACTTGTGAGGGAAATCTCTTTTTACTTTTTCATCAAGTGCTCTCATCGATAGAGGCCATCCTTGTCTACGGATGTCATCATTCATTAAATAGAAAGTCCAATGATAATCAGTTGTTCCATATATTTTGTGTGACACTTGGTCTGGTCGATCATTGTCTAGTATATAATATTTTGAGTAATAAGGTGCTAGGTTTTTTAATTCATCTATAAAATCTACGTATGCAGTTATGTCTTGAAACAGTTCAAGTGTTAGTTCTGCGCCACCTTTTGAATTGAATTCATCACCAAAAACATAATCAACCTTATTAAAGTTTGTAAAAAATCTAGACATGTTAGTGCCCGTCCTGAATATCTTGTTGGTTCAGTGCTCTGAACTCTTGGAATTGTAATGACATGTTTATGTGTGTAGGTTTACCCTGATCATGAAAACCAGTATTGCCTGGATTATATGATGTACTACAGTCTCTCAAATAACAAAACAAAGGTTTAGGCATTCCTTCTATTGTAGTATTACCATGTTTAAAAGTTATTTCAAATAAATTTGGAAACTTATATCCCAACGGAAATCCTTCTATAAGTGAAGACTCTGGTATTGCGGCAGGATACATTTGAACTCTAAACATCCTTACAATTTTTTCAACAATGTTTTGTTCTTGTCTAGATGTAGGAAAAAAATCATACTGAAAAGAAAAGTTTCTGACTGACACACCTTGAAATATAGATCTTGTGTTAGGATTTACTTTAACTTGCAGTGCAAGTCCTATCGCTGCTTGTTGACCAGATGTAAGTGCTTTCTGTGCAAGACCTGCAAGTCTTGCTCCACCAATTCTTGCTGTTTCTAGATCTCCACCACCTCCACCAAATAAACCACTGAGACTGGTTGCCATCTCAGATGCAACTCCTTTTAGTGCTGCAAGTCCAGATCCAGTATTGTTGAACGCCATTAAACCTGACGCAGCTGCTAATCCCATTCCTTGTTGATCATATTGAATATTGTCATGAACCATTATCCCAGGCGGCATGTATAATCTTACATCAATAGGATTTTCTAAGTATGCAGTTTTAAATCCCAGTAGTCCCTGTTGTAATCCTTTACGTTTTGACAATGCTACTCTTTGTTGATACTCTTGACCTGCAGCAGCTTCTATACTTCTAAATTTTGAATATTCACTTTCTATTTTTGCTTTACGTGCTTGTTCGGCCGCAGTCTCAGCATTTCCACCTCCCATACCTGCATCTTTAACTGGAGGGATATCATCCGCTGCATATGCTTGATACAATTCGTTACTTTGATCTAACGCATTCATTACAGGTGGAATAATTTCTCTTACTCTATACTGCATGTATACAGGAAAACTCTCATCAACTGGGTATCGTAGACTACCACCTTCTTGTTTCCTTTTTATCGCAGACTCTGATGTTTCTGCTTCTTGAAAAAACTTTTTTAACTTATCTGTTGCGCTGCTGCGATTTAGAGCGCCTTGAGGAGTTGCATTTGCACCAGCGATACTAGCCATGTTATTTCCTTAATAAATAAAATTTATGTAAACCTATTTATAACAAAAACATGGCATATTCTGGAAAATACAAAGTAAG
>CEWA01077279.1_pt1 | contig 11280 bp, 1 predicted proteins | sample 530361 | NCBI WGS metagenome assembly CEWA01 (sample SAMEA2620000, study PRJEB7988) | marine metagenome | biome: marine biome (ENVO:00000447); feature: surface water layer (ENVO:00002042); material: "saline water (ENVO:00002010), including plankton (ENVO:xxxxxxxx)" | depth 5 m
CAAAAGAGAATCTTTATATCGTCCTAGATACTACAGGAAAGAGTGTACTTACACTCAAAGAAGACCTGATTACCTCTGGATCAAATAGATCTGGTAGCAATTACGTTCCACCTTCAAGTTTCACTAGCAGCAGAAAATTCACTCGATAAGAAATGGCAGATAACAAAGTAAAAATCTCTAATATTCTGGAAAATCAACTTCCAGAATTCATTTTAGATGAAAATCCTCTATTTAAGGAATTTTTAGAGCAATACTATCTGTCTCAAGAACATGAGTACGGAACAGTCGATCTTGCAGAGAAAATTGATGATTTAAGAGAAATTGATAGTTTTACAAAACTCAAATTTTCTGAGACTGCTCCAAAATTAACTAAATTTGTTGGAAACATTGATGACGTTATTGAAGTTGATAATCATGTAGGATTTATTCCAAAAGATGGACTTGTAAAAGTTGGAAATGAGATTTTTACGTATACTGGTAAAAGTTCTTTTTCTCAGGAAGTTGCTGAGTTTGACTCATCTGCAAATACAATCAAACTGACATCCACTATTGGTTTAGACTCATTTAGAGCACAGACTATCATTTTTGACAAGGCATTCTCTAATGTTGTTGCGGGTAAAGTCTATTTCGTCAATGAAGTCAAAGATTCTAATACTATTACAATCTCCGAAGAAGAAAATTCAGTTGGTGATGTATTTGATCTTAATGATGAAAATCCACTTCCCAAAGATGCAACTGCAAATATTTCTACCGGTGTAGCAGCAACCGCAGTTTGTTCTCCATCGAATATAAAGAATGGTATATTGACTGGTAGAGCATCACTCAATGATGGTGGTTCTGCATATTCTTCAGCACCAATAATTACCGTAGAAGGTGGTGGTGGAACTGGTGGAACTGCGGTTGCTACCATATTTGATGGTAAAGTTACTGATATTGTACTTTCTGGTGGATCTGGATATACATCAGAACCAACTCTTACAATTGCAAATCCAACTGGTGTTATTGTCAATATCCAGAGTGGTGGTGTTAGTTATGATCCTAATAAAACCTATACAGTTAGTGTTTCTGGTGGAAAAGTTGTTGGTGATGGATTTAATGGTACGTTAGAGATTAGTTCAGGTGGAGAAGTTACTGGAATAAAAGTCATTAATCATGGTAACTACTCTGATTTTACTGACACTGTTGCAGTCATTCCATCTCATGGAGCAACCTTCCCTACCGCTACTAATTTTGCATTTACTGGATGTATCAGAGGATTCTCTGGCATTGATGACGTTAGTAGTGGTGAGTTTTTAAACTTTAATGTTAGTGAAGCATCATTCCATAATGCAGGAGCAACTCTTACCAACCTTGGACTAGTATTTTTAGCAGAATTTTACAGAAAATATAAAACACAATTTCTCCCTGGGTTTGAGGAAAGACAATTTCAGAATGTCAATATCGATAACATTCTCTCAAGAGCAAGAGACTTTTATAGTTCAAAGGGAACTGACTCTTCTCTAAAAATTCTCTTCAGTGTTCTGTTTGGAAAGTATGTTGAAATAAAGAAACCATTTGTCAATACAATTCAAGCGTCAACTTCTGATTGGTCCTTATCTGATATTATTGTTGTTGAACCCATCGAGGGTGATCCAGGAAAACTAGAAGCAACAACAGTCTTACAGGACTCTTTTACAACTCCAACAGCAAAGGCAACAGTTGCACGCATTCAGGAAATATTTGTAAAAAATAAGAGATTCTATAAAGTCTTTTTCACGAGAGGATCTGTTGAGAATACAATACTCACCAGTAAAAAGACTAAAGTCCTTGGAATAGGAGTTACAGACACTACTTTGACTGTAGATTCTACATTAGGATTTCCAGAAAGTGGCAGTTTCTTCAATATAGGATCTGAAGGAACATATAATGAAGTTACCTATGAATACAAGAATGCTAATCAGTTTTTTAACTGTGTAGGACTGTCCCCAACCCTCGCACAAGGCGATTCTATCATCGATAGTACCTTCTTGTATGGATATGAGGAGAATGACACTCAGAGACCTGTACAGATGCGTGTTGTGGGCACTCTGGTAGGTTTAGCAAAGAATAGTGATACTAGTAATCAATTTGCGGTTGGAGATAGATTATCAATTAAGCACCTTGGTGAAAAACTAGAAGAAACCGATCCTAGATTTAACTCTTGGTTCTACAATAACGTCACAATCACTAATATTGAAAGAAATATATCTACAAATTCTTTTATTACAGAAGTTGATCATTATCTCCATGTTGATGATCGAGTAGATGTATTAGTTAAAGATACAAGGGTTGTAGACCTAGAAAATGTGAGAGTCAGTTCAGTTATTAGTAGAACTCAATTTGGACTCGCAACTGATGTCAGTGATATCAACAAAGAGTATGTTATAAGAAAACGACTTGACTTTGCTAGCACTAATCTTAATGATGAAGGTGCTTTATCAAATATTCAAAATACTTTTGTTGACAAGGACAAAAACACATATGTTGCTTTTACAGGTCTTCCTGGTTATGACAGCGTAGAAATTTCTGATAGATCTAAAACATATGATAATTCTAATGTGAATGATAGTGAAAACAGCATTAACATTCTAAGTCATGGATTTTTAAGTGGTGAAGGTGTATACCACGAGACTATAAGTGGGACAATTGGAGTAACAACAGCCACATATTTTGTACATAAGATTGATAGCAATAATATTCATCTTAGTGTAAGTCGTGCTGATGTAAGTAACAATCAATTTATTGGTATCAGTACTTCCAACATTGGTAACTTTAAACTGACTCCATCATCAATCTATGGAAAAAATTTAGTTACACAAAATAACTTCAAGAGAATTCTTAAAACTCCAAAACCAGGAAAATCATACAAGGAAATTACTGGAGCAATCGGTGTTGCTCTAAATGGTTTGGAATTATATTCGCCAGTCAGCGAAGATTCTATTTTCTTTGGACAAATTGATCATGTTAACGTCCTAAACGTAGGAACTGGATACGATGTCGTTAATCCACCAGATATTTCTGTAACGGATAGTAATGGAACAGGTGCATCAGTAATCGGTAACTTTACTGGAAAAATAGAAGATATCGTTATTACTAATAAAGGATTTAACTACACAGACACTCCTGTTGTAACTATTAGTGGTGGTAACGGTACAGAAGCGACTGCAGAAGCAAGAATGAGAGGATTGACATATGAAGTGTTATTCAACGATTTTGATGTCAACTTCAATGCTGATTTGATTACAATTTCTGATGGTCATAGATTCTTAGACGGAGAAGAAGTTACTTATATTGCTACAGGAACACCAATTGGTATTGGTAGCACTGCTGTTGGATTTGGAACAGATAGACTAACATCTGGAGGATCATACTTCCTCAAAAAAGTTAGTGATACAGAATTCCAGATTCATCCATCATTAAATGATTTTAGAGTTGGAATTAACACAGTTGATTTTAATGCAACTGGTAATAGACAACACACATTCCGTTCTAAGATGATTAGAACAGTTATTGATAGAATTGTTGTTACTGATTCGACTGATGACTTCTCAAGTAAGAAAGTTATTGTTGACTCTCAGGCATGGCCACCTTTAAAGAAAAGAGATATATATTCCTCTTTCGTTGGAATCAATACTGCAGATAATTACATCTATGCTAGAAATCATACATTTAAAAATGGTGACAATGTAGTATATTCTTTTGATGGAACCGCTATTGGTGGATTAACTGCAAATTCCAACTATAAGGTGACTGTATTAGATAATCACAGATTCTTGTTAAGTGATGCTCCAAATGAAAGTTCTACAAATTATGATAGAAAGATCTACAAGGATCTTACCAGTGTTGGAGTCGGTACTCACACATTTAAATATCCAGAAATTTCTGTCACTATTAATGGAACAGTCTCTGTAGGTGACACTACTACGATTCCTTCTTACTATGTTGCTACTGCTAATCCTTCAGTAAAAGGAACACTAGATTCGGTGTTTATTAGAAATGGTGGTTCTGGATATGGCGTATCTGATATGATTAACTTCCAGAAATCACCAAGTGTTGAAGTAAAAACAGGTAAGAATGCAGAGATTAGAGTTATTATTTCTGGAGGTAAGATATCAAGTGCATTTATTGCTAATACAGGTTCTGAATATACATCACCGCCAACTATCAATGTAGTTGGTGAGGGTAGGTTGGGACAACTGACTGCCACCATTGTTGATGGTAAAATTTCCACAGTTACTATCGTCGATCCTGGTAGTGGTTACAAAGAAGGAACAACTGTTGAAATTATTCCAACAGGAGCAAATGCAAGATTAAATGCAGAAGTTCATGAGTGGAAGATTAATAATGTTGAAAGATACTCAACTCAACTCGGTATTACTCTCAACAGAGATATGGTTCAGATTAAGGCACCTGTGTCTATTGATGAGAATAGGTTAGTTGGTTTCTATCCTGGAAAGAAATACCGTAGCATATTGGACGATAATGTAAAGGAGACTGGTGGAAACATAGTAGAATTGGATCCAGTTGATGATGCAAGTCAATTTAAGCACTCCCCAATTATTGGATGGGCATATGATGGTAATCCAATCTATGGTCCCTATGGAAACTCCAATGCTTTTAAAGTTAATGGTTCGCTTGGTGGAATAATAAGACTTACATCAAGTTACGTTAAAGATGTTGATCCAAATAGTCAGTTAAGACCAACTGGAGATGGTATTACTGAGGGTTACTTTTCTCAAGACTGGTTGTATAATGCATCTTCTGGACTTCTTGACGAATTTAATGGAAGATTCTGCCAGACTCCAGAATTCCCCGAAGGAACCTATGCTTATTTCTCTCCAATTACAAATAGCAATAGCGTAGCATATCCATATATTACTAATGCACATTACAATGAGTCTGATTCATTTAATTATGATCTGTTAGTGGACCAATCAGATTCTTATATGAACAATGGTCTCTATAAGAGAAATGTAACTCATTTAGGATTAAATGATGCCTCCAGAGAATATCCATTCTTACAAGAAACACTGGATTCTAAAACGAGAATAGATGTTGATCATGTCAAGGGTGCAAAGATTGATTCAATCACCGTAGAAAATCCTGGTATTGATTACAAAGTTGGGCAACAAGTAAATCTTAGTGAAGATACAGTTGATGCCGAAATTAAAGAAATTCTTGGAAAACCTATTCAGTCTATCACAACAACTGAAACTGATTTTGAAAATACAGTCTTCAGTGTTAATAATAAAGTTGTTACTGGAATTACCACTCTCCCTCATGGATTCTTAGATACTGATATTATTGAAGTTACTGGTATTTCTTCTGCAAGTTATAAAAATATCGAAGGATTTAGAACAGTTGGTGTTTCTACTGTCAATACACAACTTTCAGTCGCAATTCCTGCTGTAGCAACCAGCGGTGTTACAACTGATATTCAATTGTCAGATACTACAGTTACAAGAAAGTTTGTTCCAGGTGACATTATTCAGATTGGTAATGAGCAAATGCTTATTGCTAATGTTGATGATGTAAACAACAAATATAAGGTGACCAGACAATATAATGGCACTACTGCTGGTACTCATAATGCAGACGCTTTGGTAACTAAACTACCTGTACAATTTACTTTTGCAATCGACTCAAAATTAGAAAATAAAAACATTGCATTTGCACATAAGCAAAACTTTGGTGTTAATGTAATTGGTATAGGTTCTACTGCTACAGATATTGTTATTGGTAAGCAAGGAGATAAAGATATTAATGTTTCTATCCCACCAAAATCAATTTATCTTCCAGGACATAAGTTTAAGACTGGTGAACAGTTAAATCTTGTTTCTGTTGGTGGAACAATTAATGCTTCTACCACTGCCGCTCTAAGTAATCCATTTGATCTTGCTGATGTTGATCTTTTTGCAATAAGAGTTGGAACCGATTTCCTAGGAATTGCAACCTCTAAAGCATTTGCAGGTATTACGTCTTCTATTTTCTTTGTTGCCAATAACCTAGAAGGTAACGATCATACACTCTCACAACTTAAGAATAATATTACTGGTATTGTCAAGAAAGTTAATGCCAAAGTTGTACTTGATTCTGCACACAGCATGAAGGTTGGTGATGAAGTCAAACTTGATATTACCACCAGCGGAACACAGACTTTTGTATTCAAGTATAATGAACAACTGAAGAAACTTGTTGTTGACCCACAAACTTTTGCCAATACTGCCGTTACTACTTCTACTGATGAAATCACTATCGTAGATCATGGTTTATCTACTGGCGATATTGTTGTTTACACAAATGCTGTTGGTGTTGCAACTCCACTTCAGGACAATCGTGAATATTATGTAATCAAAATCAATGATGATAAGATTAAACTGGCAGATTCAATGTATTCTGCTACTTCATTCCCATATGAAAATGTTAATATCACGGAACAAGGGCATGGTACACATGAAATATCACTGGTAAATCCAAAATTAGAAGTAATTAACAACAGTCAACTTATTATTGATGTTACTGATTCGAGTCTTCTTAATTATGATATTAATTTCTATACTGACAATGAATTTAAATCTAGATACGAGTCATCTGGTATTACTACCGCAGGTACGCCAATAATTGATTCTTACAATATCAAGGTTGATGAAAATTTACCTAAGAATCTTTTCTATAGAGTCGAAGGAAAAAATAAAGATAACACAGATACGTATCCATCATCTGTAAATGAATTTGTCAATAACTATTCTAACATTTCTATAGTTGATTCTAAGTTTAATCAAAGTTATAAACTCACATCAGTTGGTTCTACTACTTTCGATTTTACTTTAGTTGGTGCTGCTGAGACCACAACTTACGATTCTACTGGATTTAGTAGTGCATTTTATTCTACAACTTCTAAGAATGATTTTGGCGGAATACACTCAATTGATATTGTAAACCCCGGTGATAGTGTCAGAAAACTGCCAATTGTAACTTCTATTGGATCAACAACAGGAAGAAATGCTATCTTAACTGTTAGTGGTTCTGAAATTGGTGAAATTGTAGATACTACTATTGTGGATACTGGTATTGAGTTTTTGGAAGATTCCACTCTTACTCCAAAAGTAGATACTAACGTTATTCTTAACCTCAGAAATACACTTACATTACAATCAATTGGTGTTACCACTACTGGTTCAAATTATACTGCACCACCGAAAGTTATTGCGGTTGGTAACCCTAAAATTGTTACTAGAACAGCACTTCAAGGTAGTTCAGTATTTGAAGTTGATATTCTTGAGAATGATAGCAACTTAAATGAAAATCTTAGAATTATTGCCACTAATAACTCCAATGGTGTTCGTGTTATTAATGCCGTTTCTAATAATCAATTAAATACTCTCTCACTTAAGTCACCACAAGGACCAGGAATAAATGGTTTTGGAAATAACTTCCCATTTGAAATAGGTGATAAGATTTTTGTTGAAAATATTCAGATTACTGATAATGCAGATGGTTACAATTCTAGTGATTATGATTTCCAGTTCTTTGAAGTAACTGCTAGAAATACAGTTTCTGGAGTTGAGAGTATTACATATTCGATTGTTGGTTTAGGAACCACAGGTGGAGCATATAATGCTTCTAAGAATGCTTCATTCGGTAGAGTTATCAAGGCAACCGATTTGGCTACGTTTACTCCAGTATTTGATACAATTGATTTTGCTGAGGCGGAGAAAGTAGTTTTAGACAGTGATCCAAGTATATTTGGTATTGTCTCTAGAAATGGTTACAATTCAGAAGATCAAACATTAAAACTTGAAACTATTTCTGGTGAGTTTAAAAATGGAGATATTATTCGTGGCACTGTAGGTAATTTTAGAGCAACAATCTCTAGTATCACTGAATTTGATTTTGATGCCAAAGTTGGAAGTATGTCTCAAGATTATGGTATCTGGCAAGATGATATTGGTAAGTTAAACTTTGACCTTCAGAGACTTCATGATAATGACTATTATCAAAGATTCTCTTATGCTATTCGTGGTGAAGTTCCACTTCAGACTTGGAAAGAGGCAGTTGATAGTCTAGGTCACGCTTCTGGATTCAAGAACTTCTCTGATTATGAAATCATTACTTATCCTCCTGCAGGAATTCGTAAAGGAGAAAGTGAATCTGATATTAATCTTGATTTAGAACTGAACAGCATTGCATCAGTCCATTGCAGACTGTTTTATGACTCTGCATCTGAGGATACAGATACTACTGGTTTATCCAATCTTATTATCTTTGAGAATAAAGATATTACTGACTACAATGAGTCAAGAACCAATAAAGTTCTGATGATTGATGATATCAGTTCACAGTTTACTGGTGTCAGCAATTCTAGTGGTCAACTTGTTGGTTTAAGTGAATTTCCAATATTTACTGGAAACGAAACTCTTCTTTATCATTCCATTAATCCAGTTACAGGAATCAACACTAATACTGGTATCATCACCATTAATGATCATAACTTTAATACTGGTGAAAGATTGACTTATGATCCAACAAATAATGCTCAGCAAAATAATAATGGAACTCATCTTGGAATTGTAACCACATCATCAGTTGCAATTGGTGTTGCGGCAACAGATTTACTTCCAGAGGAAGTATTTGCGATTAGGATTGATGAAAATCAATTTAAAGTTGCTATAGGTAGATCTGAAGCAGAAGCAGGTGTTGGTGTTACTTTTGTTAACGCAGTTGGTATTGGTACTACTCATAGTTTTGCCACTGAGAGTGAATTAGCAACCACTAGAACTATTATTTCTATTGATAATATTATCCAGAGTCCTCTTGCAAGAAAAGACGTTTCTGTTGGTCTTACAACTGCGGTTGGTATTGGTTCAACTCAAATCAATGTGAATGATACCTCGAATATTCAGGGTAACACTCTTGTTAGAATCAATCAAGAGATATTTAAAGTAACACAGGTCGGTGTAGGCGCTACCAATGCTCTTAATGTCCTTCGTGGACAGATGGGTACTGTTGCTGCAGCACACACGGTTGGTGCTGCTACAAGTGTCATGTCAGGTGATTATAGAATAAATCATGGCAAGATTTACTTTAGCGATGCACCATACGGACCTGCAGGTATTGGAACTTTAACAACTAAATCTACTTTCTCTGGTAGAGTTTTCTACAAATTAAATTACAGTGGTAATCTTATTATGGATGATGTCTCTGAGGAATTTGGAGATAGAATTGGTAATAATCTTAAAACAGAATTCCCCATCAAGAGTAATGGTGTCCAAGCATCTGGAATCAATACTAGTTTTGGTGCTGTTCTCATTGATAATATCTTCCAGAAACCATTCTATGGTGATGTTGGATCACTTTCAGAGTCTGACTATAGAATTATTGGAACTGGTGAAACGATTAGTTTCACTGGATCTAGAAGAGAGGATTTACCAAAAGGTGGCATTATTAATGAATTCTCGGTTGGTGTTGGTAGTAACTATCAAGTGCCTAGAAGAGCAATTGGTGTTGCTATCGTAAATGGTTCTGGTAATGTCACTAATGTCAATATTGGTGGAACTGGTGGAGAAGGTGCTGGTTATCTGTTCCCACCAAATGTATCAATTGCAGACACTTTAGGCAATGGTACAGGTGCTGCAGTTACTGCAACTGTTGGTGCTGCTGGAACAATTACTGGATTCACAGTTAATGGTGGTGGAACCAATTATACTCAGGCAAGTCCACCTTTAGTTTTTGTTGATGCCCCCTCACCATACAAGAATCTGAATATGACTGGTGGAAGTGGTGTTGGTGCTAAGATGGACGTTGTTGTTGGTACTGGTGGCAGCATTGTTGACTTTAAGATAGCAGATCGTGGTATTGGTTATAAAGTTGGTGATGTACTTTCATTAGAAGGTTTACCATTTAATCCTGTTGGTGTTGGATCTACTGCATTCCAAATTACTGTTGTCAATAAGTATCAGGATAAGTTTGCTGGTTGGACATTCGGACAATTAATTGAACTGGATGATTTCAGTTTACAATTTAATGGTGCAAGAACTTCCTTCCTTATTACTAGAACAACAACTGAAACTGAGTTTTATAGTATTGTTGCAAAAGAAGGATCTGGAATTATCATTGCTAACAATCTGTTGATATTCTTAAATGATGTTCTTCAAAAACCTGGACTTGATTATGAGTTCAATGGCGGCACAAGAATTACATTTAAAGAAGCACCAAAAGCAGGAAGTAAGTTTAAGATGTATCTTTATACTGGTTCTGATGAGGATTATCTGTCAATTGATGTTGAGCAATCAATTAAACCAGGTGATAAACTGAGATTACAAAGACAGGATAATTTCCCCTCACAAGATCAAAGAATTATCTATGAAATGATTGCTTCTGATACTGTTGAGACTGAAACTTATTCTGGAGTTGGTATTAACACTGATCCCAACTTTAAGAGACCTGTTGAATGGTGTAAGCAAACATTTGACATTATTATTGATGGTAAAATTATTTCTAAGCACAGAAGTTACTTAGAACCTGATTACTTCCCATCATCTAATATTATTGCCCCTGTCTCTCCTACAGATACCAAAATTTATATCAATAATGCTTGGAACTTCAGCAGAGTAGATAATCTTCCACAGGCAAAAAATGATGTCAGAATTGTTGGTCTTGGAACCACTGCTGTCGTAGAAAAATTTGAGGAAGTGACATATGGTGGTGATTATGGAATTATTACTGGTATTAAAACAAGTACAACTGGTATTAATACAACATCACCAATGATTCAGTTTGTCTTAAAACCAGACCCAGAAATACTTGGAAGTGGTACTAACAAAGTGACAAAACCAGGAATTGTCGCTGGTGATATTTTTGCAATTAGAAATACTCATCTTGGTGCTGGAGTTACATCTATTGATGATCATGTGGATAATGTGATTTGCACAAGTCCTATTTTTGCTGATAATGTATATAAAGCACATCAAGTTGTAGCAATTGGAAGTTCTGAAGTCCTTGTTTCTTGTAATGTTAATTCTGTAGCAGGAATTGTAACTGCTATACAATCTGATTTATATTCACATGGTGAATATAGTTTTGGTATCATAAATACTGGAGCTAGACCTATTGGAGGTGGATTATCCTTCACTTTCCACAATACAAATGGTATTGCTGGGATTGAGACATCCGCTCACGTCTCAAGAACGGAAGAATTCAGGTTATCCTACTAAACTTAGTATAAATAATCAAAAAATCGGACAGACATGCCTGCCATAATTA
>CEWA01012599.1_pt1 | contig 11258 bp, 4 predicted proteins | sample 530361 | NCBI WGS metagenome assembly CEWA01 (sample SAMEA2620000, study PRJEB7988) | marine metagenome | biome: marine biome (ENVO:00000447); feature: surface water layer (ENVO:00002042); material: "saline water (ENVO:00002010), including plankton (ENVO:xxxxxxxx)" | depth 5 m
CTTGAATTGTTTGTACGTCAGTGCACGCCATGTTGTTTAATAACGATGTGTGGGTCTAGGTGTAGGGATTGGTGCTTTACCAGCCATAGCTCGTGAATCATTCATCTGTTTAAGAAGAATACGCTGTTCAATAGCGTTACGAGTTTCAGGCTCTAAATTATTAAAAGCAAGTTCTTCTGCTCGTTTTTGTGCATCTCGAAGCATCATATGGATTTGGTCATACAAACCAATATCTAGCTCTTCTGATGTAACTCCAGAACGACGCAAAACTTTCAACTCCTTAATTGTATTACGAGCTTCAGCTGTGTTAGCGATACGGTTAATTTCTTGTTTAAAGAATTTCATCTCGCCCATTTCAACGTTCAATGCATTACGTTCTTCTGCTGTTAGATCTACACCATTACGTTTTCTAAATGCAGAAGATACATCATATTGAATATCATACAAGAATTTCTCCTCCTTACTCATAGCTGGATGGATTTTCATAGGGGAGTATGTATTGTAGATACGTTGCATCATACTGTATTTATTAGGGGCTTCACCACTAATAGGGCTGACAACAGTAGGCAATCTGTTTGCCGGGTCGAATAGACCAATTATCCTGTTTCGGTTTTGCAAATGACTTTGAATGTCATTATTAAGTTCTTTCAAACCGCCATCAAGGATTTTACCAAACTCATTGCGCATACCAGATAGAGGGCCTAAAGAGTTAATCATCCCACCAGTCCAACGATTGGCAGCAAATTCATTGCCACTCATAACCTCAACCAACGGACGCAATGCTGAAATACCTGCCTGATCAGTCAAGGCAGCACCCATGATAAAAGCAAGCTTTTCAAAAGCATGTTCAGTTGCTGCTTCACCAAGCATGTCGAAGTTATCTGCTACGTTAGCAACCATTGCAACCCAGTTACTCAGACCAGGACCAAGCAGTTCATTGTATTCAAACCGCCGACCACCAGGACCAATAACTGAACGTGGTTTAAAGTTACTATTTTTCATCCTTGCAGTGTTTAACTGGCGGTCAATAGATCCATCACCAGTCATGCTAAACAAACCATCACCAAACAGTTTGTCTTTAATTGCACTACCAATTGCCAAAGATGTTAGGAAAGTACCGATATATTTACGTCCAAGTGTACGGTTTTTCAAATCAACCAAAGCATTGAGTTTAGCAACGTCATCCATTTGAGCAACATTATGCCCACGACTAGAAAGGATACGCTCAATAGATTCAGGATTTGCCATAAACGTTTTGACAGACGTATATGCTAGTTCATTAACGTCTTTTTGGAAACTACGCAAAGGTACTGGTAGGTAGTCATCAGCAACCCTAACCAGATTCATCATCGTTGTAGGGAACGTGAGGAATGGAGTTAGTCCGGGAATGGTTTTAAGAAGACCATCGACCATTTTACTAAGACCAGTGTCAAGGTTGAGTGCAATATCAGCGTTTTGATACTTAACGACTTTATCTTTAATAAGACCGTCAGCACCAAACATGCTGTTGTATTCACCTGTAGCCAGTTCTTTAATACGTTCTGGTGTAGCTGCTTCTCCTAGCCTTTCAAGCTCATCCATTGCACGGAAACGTGCCTGAGCATTAGCTAAAGTAGCACCACCCCAACCGTCAAAACCAGTAAATAGGTTTGGAGTTAATCGGAAAACAGGGTCAGCAGCCATGCCTAACTGTTCTTCATATACCTTGACGAGGAATTTAAAACCATGATTACCACGATCAGCTTCCTGTTCTGCAATATAACGGTACTGTTCTAGTTTTTCCTCTTGTTTAATTACAAGGTCCAAACGAGACTGACCCTTAACTGAGTTGGGGTTTTGTGATGCTTTTGCAAACAACTTACCAGCATAAGGAAGTGCTTTTTGCTGTGTATCGAATACAGCACTGTAAGCCATCCAACCACGTTGCAGTGATTTCATATCACCACTTGCCAAAGCACCTGCAAAGTATGCAACAGGTTCAGCTACAACACCACTAATGTTACCGTATATAGCCTTGGCGGCAGTAGCAGGTGCAGACAAAAGACCGTTAAACCAGTTAGCTCTTACAGCTTGTGCAATGAGATTAGGTTGATCAGGATTAGGATCGAAGATAGGACGGAAGTTTGTAAAGCTTTTCAGAATGTCATCATTCATCTTTGCAATGGTATTGATTCTACCATCACTTAATTCATACAACTCAAGAAATGAATCTAGAATGTCGGGACGATTCTCCTGCAAATACATCCAACTGTCAGTAAAGTTTTCACTATCAGTTTGGAATTTACGAAGCGCAACAGGGTAATTATTTTTAATATCTTGAACAATTTGCTCAGGAGATCTGATAACCCCTTTAAGAGGTTCAGGAAGCTGTTGCCTGATAAATTGTAGAGAAGAGTTTAGTGCTTTATTTTGAGTAGTAAAATAACGGGTAGAGCCTACCAGTTGCTGCAAGAAATTAATCTTATCTAGAATCTGTTCTTGAGCGTTCTCAATAGAAATAGAACCACGGTTAAGGCGCATACCTTCAGCAAGGTCAGCGATTTGACCAGCCATAGACGTTGCAGTATAAGCCTGAGCACGTGCAACATCCATGCCTTGATATTCTTTTACCAAGGTACTGATAGAACCAAGTGCATCAGCATAACCACCAGTAGTAAGGACTTCAACACCCGCTTCGTTTGTGACAGTTTGGGGTTCAAGCATCCGACGCATGTCGTCAATACTAGCAGACGGATCGAATAGTTCTAGAACAAGGTTGTCACCAGCTGCTGCTACTTCATCTGCAGATACAGCAAAATCATCAGCAACCATACCGACACGATCAGCTTCTTTAAGCTGTTGTGTCAAGCCAATGGTAATCTCTTCTACACCACCAGGAGTTTCTGCACCATACTTAAGTGCAGGACCACTAATGAAGTTACCAAGGCGTCCATGAACAGTACCTTTGTTGCCTTGAATACGAGCAGCATCAATACTAGCTCCAACAATACCAAAGTCATCTACAGTACGTAGACCGGTTTCACGGAATTCGTACAAGTCATGAACACCTTTAAGAGGGATGTTAGGATCTGTCGATTTACTTGCATTGTAATAACCAAGCTCATCCAGTGCCTCTTCCTGCTTAACCTGGTATTGAAGTAAAGCTTCTTCAGGTACATCACTAACAGGTTTCGGTCTGTTATCGGCTAGGTATTTAACGGCTTGATCCGATTCACCTACAAGAGTCGGCGGAGTTCTGTAAAGATCTTTGACTTCAGAAATAGCAGCCTTAGTTTTACCAGCAAACCCAACTAATGGAATCAAAAATCCAAGAGCCAAATCTTCGTTAATGTTCTTTTGCCTTTTAAGATCTGGCGCATCACCATCAAGGGTAGCCCAATTGTCTGGGATAAAGTCGTATGTTTTAGGCCATGATTTTTTTAACATACCAGACAGGTTATCATCTGTCTCATACTCTGTAGTCACAGCACCAACAGTAACTGCTGCTGCAGATTCAATACCACGATTACCAACAAACTTCATGAAAGCAGTGTTTCCAAGTTGGTTGATTTTATTCGCTTGTCCTAGTCTAGCAACGCTAGCAGTCTGTGCCCGAGCTGCCACACCTGAATATGCACCTTGAGTTAGTACAGTAGGTAGGACAACTGAGGAAATCTTACGGGTAGCTTCCGCTACCTCGTCTTCATATTTAGTTGCTTTTGGGATTTGAACACCTGTCTTCTGCAGCAAGAAATTAATACCATCAACAGCAGTGTCGATGATACCTTGCCCTGGTGCACTAAGACGTTCTTTTACTTGTTGATTGGTTTCCGCAATGGGTTGACCAAAATAAGTAAAGTTTGAAAAATCAAAAAGCTTAGCAGGTTCTCTTTCTGATTGCTCGCCCGTAGGCTGAGACTCAGTTTCAACTGGTGTAGGTTGCGCTGCCGTAGCAGGTTGTGTATCTTGCTGAACAAGGTCAACAGGCGTTACTTCTGGTTGCTGTTGAAATGCTTCAACTTGCTCATCAGAAAGTGTTGCCTGTTGTTCTTGCTCATCCAACACAAAATCCTCACCTATGGTTGAGTATTCTGAGGGATCTGTCATTTTGTTTTTCTGTTAATTTCCAAGTGAATTAAGTATTTGAATATCTTCTTCCGTGATTGGGCGCATCAAACCGCCAAGATGTAGGTGTGTTTCATGCCTTGGATCACCATCGCCAGGACCGATTACTTCAGCAAATAAACCAAGCTGCCGAATTGCATCTTTTAAAATTCTTGTTTTTTCAATAGAACCAGCATAGTCCCCAGTCTGGTGTGTTACATCAAATGCCTCACCATAGTTATGATAACTATTGCCTGCATGAACAGGTGCAGTACCACCGAAGTCAGGATGCTCGCCTACTTGAAAACCAAGCTGTTCAAAAACAGTACCTACAGTTTTATAGATCGGTTCGTTACCTGTATATGTAAGGGCACCAGTAGGAGATGTTTGCATACTACCACGTACCGGCATGTTACCATATTTCTCTGCTGCTGCTCTTTCTATTTGATGGTAGTTCCCAGAGCTAATAAGCTTGTTCCATTCAGGAGAGCTGTTGTCTTGCAGTTCAGTAAAATCGTTTGGTGTTACCAGTGGAATGTTTGAACCGCTAACTTGGTTGACCCTTTTAACGATTGCATTGTGGATTTCAGTAGGTTTTTTCTTATAGTGCCTTGAGAGAAAATACACTACATCATCAAATACAATAGGTTGGTTTGTCTCTTGCTGTTTAGATACCCCTGATATTTGATCGGCAGGTACAAGGTATGGATTGTTTTGAATGAGGTCTCCCAAAGTTCGAGAGGTAGCCATTTTTTTACGAACCCAATTCAAGTGCTGCTGATCATCAGGATCAGGTACACCGATTTCTAGGTACTCCCTACCTTTAGGACCTTCCCTGTAACGAAAGGGATTTTGTGGGTCTCCATTAGAACCATCAAGAATGGCAGCAGTATCGACATAATTTGTAAGGGCTTTGTTTGTAGCATCTGCATTGTTTGTTTTAGATAGGCTGAATTTATGATCACCACTGACAAACTGAAGCATTTTTGCTTTAATAGCCTCTACTTTTCCGTTAGTATCACCTGGAATAGTGGAGCTAAAATCAGCTGCTTTTTTAGCAAGGCTATCGATGTTTGCCATAAGGGGTTTATAACCTTCACCGTATAGATCTACTTGCTGCTGTTCAAATTTTTCTTTTGCATATTTCTTTTCAGTAGTATCTCTAATACTATTGACATAGGGAAGGTCCATTGTTTTGTTCCTAAACTTTTCATCTGTAGTGGACCTAATATCTACTAGATTACCTTTCTTTGCAGTAGAAAATCTGCTTGCAAGTGTTGACGGGAAGTCTACACCTGGGAATTGCTTTTGAAAAGCTCTTCTAAGTTCAACTTCTCTTTCTTCTAGTTCTGGTTGGCTGCGGGTATCATCAATTACACTTTGAATAGTATCAGTGTTTTGTAGCTCCCAGTTTGCAGCTTCAGCTTTGCGTGCTTTTAACTCAGCATTTATTTGCTTAGTTTGGTTATCCCTTAGTTTAGCTAAAGCGGGTCCAACTTGTGAATCATAATGTGATTCCCTAAAAGGTTTTGTATTACCTTCTATAGGAAGTACAAAGTCAAGAATTGCTTCCCGATTTTCTTCAGATACATTTGGATCTGATATAACTGCAGACATCATCTCAAGTATCTTAGCATTGCCTAAAGCTTTACCACCTGAATATCCAAAAGCAATATCATCAGGGTTGCCGGTTCTGAGAAGAGTTTCAGTTTGATCGACCAACATAGCTTTATCTTGCTGGAAAGCTGCATTAAGCGCAGATTCTTTACCAGCACGCCGCTTACCCTGAAGATATTCTATAGTTTCCGGTAGATCACTTCGGTCCATACCGGAGTGCGCTACTATCTCTGCTTCTAGCTGATTGTAAAATTCATTTACTAATTCAGGGTTGCTTTCTATTTCCAACCCTGTAAATGTTTTACCATTTGCAGCTGTAAATTCTCTTTTATAACCTGCCCTTATATACGCCTCTGCTGATGCGCGAAATCTTAGATCCTCATGCCGACGTTGATGTCTGTTCAAACGGGCGGGGTTGGTGACAATAGGTTTAAGGGATAACCTAATGTCTTCACCGCTTCTAATTGACTCTTCTATATTATTAGCATCCAAAACAACACCGGCTTCTGCTTCTAATTCCTGTGCCCTTCTTCTTTCTTCAAGAGAATATGGCTCAACCGGTTTGTTTTTAATATCCTCGGCTTGCTTAAAGTCTATATACTTAGCAGCAGATTGACTAAAATCAGCGATACTACCAAGAATATCTATCGTAGCTTGAGTATCAATTTGAGATTGCTTGATCTTAGCATTGATACCTCCAATTTCTCTTTCAGCTTCAATTTGAAGATTCCTAAGTTCAATCTCGTGATTTTCCTTAGTAATCTGTTCTTGGTAAGCCTGGTCTGACTCTAACGCACGGCGCTCGCGTTCACGCTGTTCGTCTTCAGCCTGATGCCTATTACGCATTCCTTGGATAAGCCGGTTGCTTTCTTCACGCATCCGGTCAATACCTGCTGTACTCAATTGTTGTGGATTGAAACCCCTACGTTTTGCAGAGGATTTATATCGGATACGTGCCATAGTTTAATTAATAAAAGTTACCTGTTGTAGGATTTATTGCACCTGTTGCTGCTTTGGCTGCGCCAGCAAAGCCTTGGAAGATTGGTGCCCATACACTTTGTTGTTGCGGAGGTGGTACATAGCCAGGAAGTGCTTTCATGCGATCGACAAACTCACGTTCAGGTGGGAGTCGTGGTGCCGGATCATAACTCAACCTATCAGGTCTCAGCATCATATTTGCTTGAGTATTGATGTCCGCATATGCACGATCAATAGAAATCTGTTTAATGTTACGTTCAGTTTGAGCGATATTACTCTTCATGTTTTCGTTCATAACTCCAATGTTGGCATAAGCCTCATCCTCTGCGTTTTGAATAGCATCATCAATACGTTGCAGATTGAGACCAACACCTGCCTCTTGAAGACTAGCATCAGCATTCAATTCAGCCAGCTGGATAGCAGCTTTTCTATATGTACCATTTAGTTCAGAACCAAGGGCCATCAAACTACGTTGCAAGGCAGCAGCGTTAGATTGCTGTGCTTTAGCAGTAGATTTACCAGCTTGACCAGAAGCTTGAATTGCTCCTTCCGCCAACAAACTTTCGACCATAGCAGCTTCTTTCTGCATAGCCCCCTGTTCCATTAATTGATCAACAGTATTTTGAAATGATTGAGCACCAAAACGTTTTGACTGTTGAATACCTGCTAACTGAATATTAGCTTCCTGTCGATTGAAATTTTGCTGAGCGTAAGCCTGTTTAAGTGCACTTAAATTACTTTCGTGCTCAAACTGTTGTTCAATAAAAGCTTCCTCAAGAGCAGCTTGTTCAGCTTCAATACCTTGCCTTTGGGCTTGTGCATTTAAACCAAGCTGTGCGTTACCAATAGATTGAGATTTTTGGTATTGTTTAAGGCTTTGGAGGTATTGAAAGTCTTGCAGTTCAGCAGAACGCTGCCATTGACCCATTGCAGTTTCGTGATTAAACTCACGCATTGCAAAGTAATTAGCCTTATCAGCAGCGTCTAACTTATCGTTATGTTTGTTCTGCTTTTTAGCAATTTTTTTATTAAATTTTTTCTGCTTTTTGGCCGCTTTTTTGGCACGCGAATTATTTTTAGAAGCTGATGAAGCTCCAAAAATACCGCCAGCAATCGAAGCAGCGGCGCTTACACCTGCCAAGGCAACAGCCGGAGCAATCCTCATCTCCAAACCGGATACAGCAAGCTGTTGATCTAGGAGGTTTTCTTTTGGATTAAACATTAAGCCCTCCTATAGAATCGTGGGGAATAGATACCCTCCCACATCATTGACACCAACGATACAGGGTATGGAAAATCACTTGTCACTTTTAATTCAAAATTAGTATTACGTTGATGGATGGGAACAATAAATTGTCTTTCATCTTTTACAGGATTGCTATCAGCACTGTACCGATCACCATCAGCTGTAGACTCTACATTCTTCCATTCATTAGATCCATCAGCTTTTACTTTGAACCGGATAGCGCCAGTTCTACCGACAGAGAATTTAACTCGTGAAATAGTTAGAGCAGCAGTGAAGTCAGTTGTGTTAGGTTGTGGTCTGTAGTAAAACTTAGGCAGTGTTACTTCAAAGTCATAACCGTAACCTACGACAATACCATCGGCATAGTCAGTAAATTTACCTTTGACTTCAAAATAGCGATAACCTGTACCACTTTCCGTACGCTCTTCTGCTGCAGCATAATAACCAGCATCAGCATCAATCACAGCAGTTGTATCTACATCTGCCTGAGGGACGCTTAGCAGCATAACAGCTTGCTTTTCGTCAATAGGTGTGTAAGGTACGTAGACCTTTGTTACATCATTGGTCTCATCATACACCACCGCATCGACGCCTCCAGCAGGGCTGACGGGGCGTGTAGCCATGTCTAGGCACGGATTACCTGTCATGCTAGTTGACGTTGCTACAACGTCTCCTGTGGGGATCTGGTCAAGGGTTACTTTACCAATGGTGTATTCATCTTCATGCTGAGATACAATGATAACATCGTCATCAATAATATCTACAGCTTGGATGGTAGTAGGTAGTTGCCACTTAGTCCATGCTTGGAAGAGATCTTGCTCACCATTATTGTAGAACCTATAGAGGTAGATATAAGATGAAGATCTATCTGTCAACATGACAACAGAGTTCTGCGGACTGACAGCAAGACTATCAATAGTATTAGGAATCCACTCTAGAACTGTTTTACTAATGTCAACCACAAGTGGGCTTTGTTCAATCTCCCGAAGCTGCAAAGTAAATAACTTAGCATAACCCGGTACTGTATTAATGAAACCTGTTGTAGTTCCAATATCCACAGGAGGAATGGTAGCGTCCATTTCATAGTTAGAAATCGCCCTAATAAGTGTTGTCTTAGGTGTTAGCGTAGTCGCACTGGTAGAAAGCACCAGGAACTGCTGCCTAGCACTAAACAACAGAAGACCTTGTGGAGAAGGTAGGACATCAGTCAAGACGACAGGTCTAACACTAGCTACGTTTAGGTCAACAGGATCAGCATCGGTCTGTGCTAATGCAGATTTAACAAAGAAGTTAAACGAATCATTAGCTCTACCAAAGAAGATGTTATCCTCTGAAAGAACACCAAACCTATTGTTGTAGAAGAATGTTGCGTTTATAGGATAACCGATAAACGAAGGTGTTGGGCTGCTGTTATCGTCACCAACCTGCCTTGCTGTCCAAGGAATCTGCTTAAAAATAAATGTAGTAGCACCTGTATTCTCTAACTGATAAGGCATGGTAGCAGCATCGAGCCCTGGGGACGCATCCCTAGCGACTGCTTCTTTCCAGAACCCCTTACCACGTGTCCCGTTATATGCCTCGTACTCTAGATAATAATCATCTTCTGCAGAACTTGTATTTGTAATTTTTACATGATGTCCATTAAAAGATTCTGCAGGCAAGTCACTAGCATCTTTTACACTATCCTGAAATACCTCAAGAGATAGGTTAGCAAGACCACCTTTTCCTTCAATAGTAAATGCAAGAGGTGTGCCAGTGGGTTGCGTGTAATCTGTAACTACAGCATTTGTACCTGATGTACGCTTAATTACAAGGCTATTCGGGTATGCCTCTAGCGACCATACTCCATCAAAATCAGAGTTGTTTGCAGAGTGTTGTGCATCAATTGTAGCCTTAATAGCATCAACCAAGTCGTGGTTAGTATTTACATTCGCACTATCATATAGAAGAAAGTCGTCATATGTAGACGTGCTTTGCGCAGTAACTTCAGATTTAATACCTTGAATAGTTACTGAATAATTATAGTCAGCAGTAAGTGTTACCAGTTTAACTGTAGCTACAGAATTAGCAACATACGTACCAGCTGCTTGCATTGCAGTGGTAACTGTTTTGTTAGTAATAACAGTAACATCCTGCACACTACGGAAGTGGTAGTCTGATTGCTTAGTACCAGTCAGGTAAGAAGCACCGTTGTTAGTTACTGTACAAAAGGTGCCATCAGCTTTAGTCCATACATAAATGTTAGAACCTTTAATAGCACCAATATAAGAACCTGCATCATCGCGGTCAATAAAGAACCATGCAGCATCAGCTAGTTCTGCCTTGGTAAATGCATCACCGTTTGCTTTCTTAAGCACGTTAACATGCTCCATACCAGGTCTTTTAAGCAGACCATAGGTTGGATCAGGGTATCCATTAACGCATTCAGTAACCTGATTAATTAGTTTTTTGTCATCATTCTGGCGGGATACACCACCAAGAAAATTAGGAGTTGTTTGAGTTACTGCTGGCATTAGCGTTGTAGGGTATGGAACGGCTTATATGGTCGATAGAAGTTACCATGACTAGGTGAGCCAAAGAAGGAATAATCACCCTGGTTACACTCATACTCCAAAGCTTGAGAACGTGTAACAGCTTCTTTTTGTTGCAGGATTTGGTATTGATTAGAGTCACCAATAATACGGCTAGACACAATAGCTGCAGCACGTGCAACGATGTGTGCTTGGATTGGTGCAGGAATACTTTCCCAATCAAAATACCATACAATGTCTACATAGACAGTCTCTGCTGTCCACTTATAGCTATGCTTTTTCTTGTCGTAAAGCTTACCTCCACGGAAGACGGCATCCTTTTCAATGTTTTCAGGGTAGCCCTGGTTTAGATCCATCTGCAGAACATCGCCTGGAATGTTAATCTCGTCGTTAGAATCAGGTGTAATTTTATAATCAAACTCAGTATTATATGACCAGCCTTCAGCCTGTACTTCACGTGAGACTTCCCTCAGGGTGTTGAGTGCAATCGCAACGTCCGGGTTGGTTTGAGTTTCAACTCTAGTTGTAACCTTGTTCTGTGTTAGTGCACGCTCAGAAATAGTTTGTGAGATATTGATAGTATAAGTATATGTCACAGGGGTAGTAGCTTGTTGCACACCAGCCACAGCAATAGAGGTACCAGTAGCTACACCTGTACCACCAATATATGTACCAACAGGAATGTTAGCAGTTTCAGTGGTTAGAGTAGTACCAGAAATAGAACCAGTAAAACGGTCTACCTCATTGATTACAATAGTTTCTTCAGTTGTCAACGTGGTTACAGGAGCCTGACCAACTGACGC
>CEWA01061664.1_pt1 | contig 11077 bp, 20 predicted proteins | sample 530361 | NCBI WGS metagenome assembly CEWA01 (sample SAMEA2620000, study PRJEB7988) | marine metagenome | biome: marine biome (ENVO:00000447); feature: surface water layer (ENVO:00002042); material: "saline water (ENVO:00002010), including plankton (ENVO:xxxxxxxx)" | depth 5 m
AAGTTTGTCAATGTAGATTGGAACGTACCAAGAATAGTTGCAAGTTCAACTTTTTTCATTAGAGTTTCTTCTGTATCACCAACACGAATTACTGCCTCTGAAAGATTACAGAATTCTCTATCTCTCAATATAATTTCAGAACAAGGATTCGTACCGAACTCATATCCGTCTACAACTCTACGACCATTTCTAGATGCCATCTTATTTGCAGACTCACGATTAAAGATACCTCTTTCACCAGACTTGGAATCATAAAGAGATTTCCATTCGTCCATGAAGATACCAATATCTGGTTTTTCAGAATAACACGCAGAGTTATTTGCAAGCGCTCTTTGTCCATTCTGTTCCCACCATTGTCCTGCCTTTGCATGACGCATACGGTCATCAGAGAGATTAGATAAACTAATTAATGCACTTCTACGAACACCACCAACTACAACAATCTCTGCAATCTTACAGACGATATCATGACACTCAAGTGATGTTAACTTTCTACCATGTGCATTTTTAAAAGTAGAAACACAAAAGTCAAATAAACTTTCTAATGGGTCAGGCCCAGATGCACGACCACCAAAAGTTTTCAATGGAGCACCAGCAGGTCTAACTTTTGACATATCCCATTTTGGAATCTGTCCAATATACAACATACCAATTAATTCTTTAAATGCTTTTGCCCAACCTAACTTACTATCTGCAACTTGAATAACAGTATCAGACATATAAAATTCTTCTGCAATATCTGGAAGTTTTGCAGTATACTGTCTTTCAACAGAAAAACCAACACCAGTACCATTCATCAATACATATAAGATTTCATCAAAAGCAGCAACTCTATCTACTGCAACATAAGAACAGTTATAACCAGCAATATTTTCTTTCTTCAATGCTTCACCAGCAGTCATAAGACAACGCATTGATGGCATCACTCTAGTTTCTAAAATTGCTTCTTCTAATTCATTCTTAGTTTTTGAGTCTAGTTTATAACCACACATCTCTTCTAGATGTGACTCAAAAAAGTTAAAGTATCTTCCTACAGTTTCACTCCAAGTTTCTCTACGACCCTCTTCAGGCAACCATCTAGAATATCTTGATAAATGAATAAACTGCTGATATTGTGTTGGTAATGAGTTTGATAAGTTAGACATTTACTTTTCTCCAATTTGTGAACTTCAACAAGGCCATATTACCTTGATAAGTATTATTTTTTATTATCGTTTCTATTTCTTCTTTTGTCTTTCCAGACATAACCATATCATTAATATCTTTCTCTTGAATATCATCAGGCCATAACACCATAGGATATCCATCTTCCAAAAGATTTTTCATACTCTTGAGAACGTCAGAATTTCTTCTGTCGTTATCTGGTATGATAACTGTATCTTTGGGTAACATCTTAAATTTATTAAAACCAAGGACGGCAACACAATTGTCCACGAATAGTGAATCAATTGGGCCTTCTACTGCGAATCTGGTTTTATCTGATTTAAGTCTGTCTTGACCAAAGATGAGTTGCGTGTCCTCATGGACTTTGCTTGTTTGATATCGTAATTTGAAATCATTATTGTCATAAGACCTTCCTTGACACGCAATAAACTTGTTACTTTCATCATGACAAGGTATGATTAACCTTGCACAATCATTATTAGTATCTAGTTTTTTAGGACACCATTCGTTAGACCATTTGTTAAACGACTCAGTATGATATAAGAGATAGTGTTTATCAGAGGGTATTTTTCTCTTTTGCACATATATCTTAGCATAATGATTATGGTCTAATGACGATATCTTTTTTAACAGTTTAGATTTTAAGGGTGAATTACCCTTTAGATGAGGTGGTGGTTTAAAATCAAATTTTTCACTTACCTCTTTGTCTTTACCATTATCTAAATACTTTTCTTTTATATAGTCATCATGCAACTGCGAGTCTAGGTGTTTTAGAAAATTATTTAAGTTTGCACCAATTCCACAGTTGTGACACTTATATATAAGATTCGATTCTTTGCGAAAGACATAACCCCTCGCTTTTGTCTTATTTGTTTGAGAATCACCACAATAAGGACACCTAAAGTTCCAGAGGTAGTCACCTTTCCTCTTGAACTGTTGGAGTCGTGATGATGCTAATAATAGGTATTTTTGTTCTATATACATCATAATAGAACAGAGTATATATGATTGTTAGGGGATTGTCAAGTCCAAATAGGAAGTTTTGTGATAATAAATCCACAAACGATTGAACCGCCAATAATGACCCAACGCCATTTCTCTAGGATACCAACTCTGTTATTCAGTTCTACACTAATCTTCTGTAATTCTGCTAACATCTTTGATTCCATATCATTCATGCGTTGGGCCGTTTTGTCTGCGTTGTTGGATATTCTGGAATGAAGTTCTTGAATATTTTCTCTAAACTCAGTTTCTTGTCCATCTAGTGCTTCTTCTTGACGCATTAGTTTTTCCTCATGGACTGCCATTATAGTATGTAACGAACTAGAAACATCTGCAATCTTTTCAATCGCAGTATCCAGACGAACATGAATTTGTTTCATGTCATCTACTTCTCTTTTTAATAATGCGATTTCTGTTTCTACTGACATATCTTACCTCGTTGGCATACCATCTTCAAATGACATTATGTTATTTCTATCATCTACTACTACGGCAAGTTTTTTACAACTTATAGATACACTATCATTATTAGTCGGTTTAATTTGCATATTTCTTTCCATAGTCCTCTTGGTAGATAGACATTCACTAAGACCATCACGAACTGTATATTCAATCAACTCTCCACCACTCATATACAACAAAAGTACAAATTCTACTACTTTCATTTTAATGTTTTCCGTTCTTTACTGCATCATAGTGATTATTCACTATTCTGTCTTTTAACTCATCAATTGATTTTTCTAACTTATTAATTCTTGTTTCATAAAATTGTAGAGTTAACGCTTGTTGTTGGTCGTATGGTGCTTTACCCTCTTCAATATCTTTTGCAAGTTTTTCAAGTTCACCAGCGATATGTTCTATTAACATAAACTGTTCAGCATCTGCTGGTAACGCACCCATTTCACCTCTTGGCCATTTGATTCGGAATTCAGTATTTTTTTCCAAATCAGACTGCATTAGAGTTTGTTCAGTTTCAATGGAGTTTAATCTTTCAATGATGCCAAAGTAAGCCCAAGTAGCAACAGCAACTGCAACAATAATAGAAACCATGTTTCTTATTGGCATTGCAACATTTGTGTCATCTGATAATTTAGTTGGTTGTGGCATCACTTTCTCCATTACTATTTATACATTGTCAAAGTTTTGACAAGAGTAATAATTTGACGCATTTATTTGTCAGTTTTTTTACCACTCAAGTATTTTGGAATACTCTCATTTGCATCTCTGTGTTTATTCCATGCAACCCAACCACCAAGTCTTAATGCCCAGTAGGATAAGTAGTTCAAGAAATAGAAACCATTGATTTCAATATTAATATCTCTGAATACACCGTCCATCCATTTTTGAGATTTTTTCCCAATGTCTGTACCGTCTTTCTTGAGAAGTGTTGCATACTTATATCCATAGTCATGGATTAGACCACCGATTAATAGGACACCTACTGGTGATAAAAATTGTGCCAAGAACTTTGGTACACTTGCACCATCAAACTTGAACCCTTTTGGAATAACTAAATCCACACCAGAAAATGAATAATGAAAGTCTTTTACAACTTCCCAATGTCTAGTACCGAATACCCAGAGTTTTAATGCACCCCAGAACCCTTTACCTTTTGTTGCAATTCTAATTGGTTTAAGATGTGGATAATCTTTATATTTAAAACCGATTGGTTTAATTTTCTTTCTGTCAAATAAATTAATAATAAATCCTATAATTACTAAAATAATGAATATGGTCATTGGCCAAAATTGCATTGCCAAACTTAAAATAAAATCCATTATTCTTTCTCCTTTTCTTTTGGTTTCACCGCTTTTTCATAATATACTATAATTGCTTTTTGTTGTTCAATATATCTTCTTAACTCAGCAAAATTGGCAGACAGATTTTCATAGTCTTTTATAGAAATTGCAACGTAAGAATCACCACCATTCTTTGCTTCAAACTCTTTCTTGAATTCTTCAAAGTTTTCTGATGGTGAAACTACATATATCTTTACGTCATGCATTTTCACTTGTTTAGGGTGTGGAACAATAGGAATATTTTTTTCTATAAGTTTTGTTTCCACAACAATTTCTTTTTCTGGTTTACTCCAGATACCAGAACAACCACTAATCAGTAGAGTTGTCGCTAGTAATAGACTCAAGGTTATCCCAGAGTTTGTCTGTTGCATTTTGCATCCTCTTTTCTATCATACCTGGCTTCTTGTTTGCCAAGTGTGTCAAATTATGTTTTCGCAGAGTATTACGAAGTTCATCTCCGTATTTTTCTGCTTTTTTAAGTTCACCACCCAAATCATCTATTAATTGATTTAAAGCAAGTGCATTTTTATTTAATTGTTCTATAGTCGCAGTATTCGTATCATTAGCACTCTTTAGTTTTGCATTGTTTTGTGTAAGAGTTGAGATACGTTGTTGTGTATCTTTGTAGTAACCGTATGCACCCCATACAGCACCACCAACGAGTCCTACAACAATAACAATAGCATAAATCCTAAACATATACTACCCCTTTATTAATATGGTTGAATTCCTAACCATGCACTAAAACCGAACACTTCCATAAGCATGAATGTGAATAGCATGATTACAATTGACCACATGATTAATTTACCGTTAAAGTTTGATGCTGCTAATTTAATTGCAAGAATCTCGTTGCCAAAAAATCTTAACATCAACTCAAATTCATTGTGGTCATCTTTAACGACCACCCCATTCTTTTTTTCTTTTTCCATATTATTCTGATTTCCAAATAGTCCAAACACCCCATGCGATTGCTAATCCAGCAGCAATTTTAGCGAGTGGTGCCATAAAAAGAATCATAAGACCTAATGCAATACATACTGCGCCGTCCCATGATGTTCTTTCTTTAATTCTGTTTTTAATCCAAGTTCTCATGTTTTTCTCCCTTCATATTTCAAAACTTTACTTGTTGTCTTGAAATCTGGTTTTCTCATGATTGTTTTATTGGTGACTTCAAATTCATCACCTTTTGTTTTGATAACAACTGGTAGATTAAGGTTAGTTGACATATCCTTTAGAACTGCTTCTATATCTGGATTGTTTCTTATATTTCTACCCTTATTACGTTGTATCTTTTTAAAGAACTTTTGCAGTTCTGATACTTTGATGGCAGGACTATTTCTTGGGTCATTCAGTCTGTCAACAAAGTGTTTGGTAAACTCCACATCTATTTTATACTTCTTTAAAATTCTATCTGCAAACTTTTCCAAATCATTCACATCTCTTTGTGAGAAATCTTCATTCCTCTGTTTTGTAATCTTTTTCATCTTTTCAATATATGCACGATAAACATCAGCAGCACCAACCTTACCCATCACTCTTGCTCTTTGTTCCATTGCGATTGCCGCTTGTATCTTATGTGCATGAGATTTACCAGATGATTCTATTTTCTTTACACTATCCTTTGCATCTTGTACTGTTGCAAATTTTAGACCATGTATTGTACCTTTAGGATTTTCATCTGTATATAAATCAGAATGTTTATCACTTCCTGCTGGTTGACCTTTCTTTCTTGCAATACGTTTAGTAGTCTTTGCAATAAGATTCAACCTCATTGCATTAAGGTCTGCAACTGGTTTAACAAAGTTGTAATTGTGGTATATGAAATCAGTCATATAAAGTCTCCGTCTTATTACTTATGTAAACTGGTTTACAGTAAGCGGTAGCTCTATGTTCTTGGGGGACTAGGGAATGTGAACCGTAATTACCGTATCTTTTCACGATTTGTGATGCAAAGTAATTACAATCTCTGATATCACGAAAATACATTGGTTGTCCGCCTTGTTTCACATCTCCTAATAATAATATTAAAAGGAACGCATGAACCATGACTACTTAAAGATAACATTAACCAGTCGTAAAAACTGGGCCTTTGTGCCATTGTTAATAATATCTTCAACCTTTTTCTTGTTATCTGGTTTTAATTTATCAAGTGTTTGAACAAATGCAGATGCTGTAAATAAATCAACTTTCATTCTACCATCTTTCATCTTTACAGGCATATTTTGTTTGTTCTTGACAATCTTTTTAAGGATATCAACATTTGCTTCTAATAGATACTCTTCACCAAATGACTCTATGTTCTCTTTGACCTTTTCTCTAAATGTCTTATCCCTCTTTGCACGAAGTTGTTCAATCCTTTTAAAAAATGCTTTTGCCTCTTTACGCCTTCCATCATACAAGTTCTTTTTCTTTTTCTTAATAGCAGCATCTGGTGGCATACTAACTCCACCGCCTGCAACAGAGTTTGCTGGTGCGTCTTCATTTTTAATTCCTAGTGTTTCATCATCATAGAATTTCTGCATGATGTCATTAAATTTTATTGTCATAGTTCTAAATCCTCTAATCCGACTGCTTTTATATCCTCTGCACTAACAAAGATTTTACTTTGTGTCGGTGTATGTATAACAGAGAAAATGTCCACTCCTAAAACAGTATCAGATGGTGCAGTTGCTTCAAAAGTTTGTACCTCATCTCCTGCTAACGCATCTGGTGTATCTGCATCTTCTTTATCAAAGGTGATATCATTTACAAGTTTAAAGATACCCTTTGGTAACATACCATTCTCTAATGCAACCTCTTCTGATATCGTATCATCTAATTCATAACCACTCTCTTTTAGATACTTCATGAATTCTTGTTCCCACATTTTAGGGTCAACATCTTCTTTAAAAGTATCTTTCAATAAGAACAAAGCAGCGGCATAAGTTCCTAACTTTGTTCTAAGGCCTGGAACTTTATTAAATAACTTTTTAATATTGAAAACAAGTTTGTGAAGAACTGTGTATGCGTTCTTCTCTTCAATCTTGTCTAATGAGGTAGGTCTAGGTGGTGAAGTGTTTGGAATAGTAATACGATTACCATTCTTATCAATTATACCTAATTTGTATGCATCTTGTTTCTCAAAGGGTGTTACCAATAATTTGATAAACCTATAAGTAACAAATAAATCAATCGCCCTACCCATTATAGTTCCTTTAATACCTTACTAATCTTTTCGTCTTCATCAACACCAGATAATTCTTGTTCTGGTAACATACCTAAAAATAACAAAAAACTTTTTAACTGCGGCCAAAACTCTGGTTCAATCTTAAACAATAATAAAGTAGAAGCAGCATCTGGGCCAAAAACATTATTTAAAACAATGATATGATTTAGTAATAGTCTTTCTTTAACAATACCGTCTTGACTATACTTTTTAAGTAATCGTTTGATATACTTAAATCGTTTCATATCATCATAAAACTCTTTTTCACCCTCACATTGTGGATTATCATAGTGTTTTAAGGCAAATAACAAAACATTATCAGATGTGATTTTATCAAACATTTAGGTGATACTTGCCATCACCCTATGACTTCCGTTTGGTAACTTAGAATACACAAAATTGATATTCCTACCACTCTCTTGTTCATTCATAAATTCATCAACAGCAGAGTCATCTGCCTTACCAAATTTTCCACCATTCATTACTAACGGTAATGATAACTCATCTGTATCACCAGAGAAAGCAACTTCACCAAAATGAAGTCCTACTCTCATGAGTTTTTGTCTTAATTCATCAACTGCTTTTTCTGCAACCAAATATTCTCTATCACTAATACTTCCAACGAATGTATTTAATTTTTCGATTACAGAGTCATCAGATAAATCTTTAAGATGTCCATCATCATCAATAATGTTGTTAGTTGTCTTAATCTCAACATATTCGTTAAATGATTTAACAGCCATTATCTTCCCCCTCTAATTCTTCATCAAATCCATCTTTTTCAGAATCACCATAGATTTCTTGAAGAGGTTGTTTCTTTTCTTTTTTAACTTTTGCAGTTTTTTCTACTGGTTCTACTTTTCTTGGTTGGTTAACCATGATTTTCCCACCAGCACCATATCTTACTTCTTCCATAGTTTACTCCTAGTTAACTACACCAGCACCATTACTTGCGATTGCATACCACTTATTGTTACTACCAAAAAGTAATGTTACAGATTCGCCTTGTGCATTTAAAACAATCTGATTTGAACTAGTGGTTGTTGAACCCCAGTTAGCACCAGCAATATTTACACGATATTGAGAACTTGTTGATGGTGCAGTTGTCATAGTAATAATTTTAATCTGTCCGTTACTACCAACGCCCATACTACTAGTTGCAGTTGTACTAGAAGACGCACCACTTAAATCAACATTTGTAATTGAAGTTGTAAGGTCTACTGCTGTACCAGTACCAGTAATTGATTGTGGTGTTCCATCTAATGCAATAAATGTTGGAATATTATTGAATAGATTTGCAACACTCATGTTTTTGTTTACTGGAGTACCACTTGGGTCATCAATCACATGAAGTAAATCTTCACCAGCGACTGCCGCTCCTAAACTACTAAGTGCAGTAATTTTCTTGTCTGCCATTTATTTTCTCCTATTAACCCTTTTTACTTTTGGGAATGCTACTGCCAGTATCTTCTGGCACCACTTTTAATTCATTAAGAAATAAATCACATTGTTGCAAAGCACCACTTATTGCGTGATGCTGTGCAACTAGATTTACTCTATCATCATCTAGTTTTTTTAAGTTTTCTTTCACCGCCGCCAAATCACTCTCTAGTGTTTGTTTGCGAATATTAATTTCAGTCTCAGTCAATTGAGGCATATTGTATCTCCATTATTAAAAATTATATACTTATATATCTTAACTATCTGGTGTTGCGATATCCTCTGCATCACCAACCATACTTGAAGCAGCAACTAGAGTTTCATAGTGAACTCTACCAGCACGACCACCAGTACCAACAGTTTTCTTAACCCAACCTACATGAGCGATTTCACTAGTGTTGTTATCACCATCTTGACCTAAACCAAGACTTGCAGTTGCAGTTGCAGTTGCACCAGTTAGACCATGATTTTCAGATGAACCAGCAGTAATATCAATTGCAGTACCAGCAACAGCATTAGAAGCAGTTGTTGCAAGTTTTACAGTATTTGCGTCAACTTTGATGATAAAGAATGTACCAGCATCAGTCAAACCATCAATAACTGTTCCACCTTTATCAGAGTAAGTAACTGCATCACCAGTATTAAATGCATGACTAGATAGTGTAATTGTATCGTTTGCAGTTGATACAGCACTTTGTGCATTAAATGTATCTTCAGCAGGAGCTGCGATTGTTACAGAAGGTGCAGATTGATAGTCAGAACCAACACCAGTAACAGTAATTCCAGTTACTACTCCACCAGAAACAGTAGCAGTTCCAGTTGCAGTATCACCCACAAATGAGTTACTATCATTACCATCATTTGTAATGTCTAATGCAGTACCACCAGCAGTTAACGCAAGTTTGAAAGTATTCTCAGTTCTATCTCTTACGAATACTGCTGTATTGTCTGCAAGAGTTCCACCACTATGAACAATATTAGTTCCATTTGATGTATAAGTTAATTTTGTACCATCTCTCATATTATGACCAGTTACAGTAAATACATTTGTAGTTTCATCAATATTTGCCTGTGTAATTGTTCTTGCAGTTGGAGCTGCAACCGTTACTGAAGGTGCAGAACCATATCCACTTCCATCAGATGAAAGTGCGATACTTGTTACGTTATCAACACCACCGACTGCCTCACCACCAGTAATACCTAAAACATTACCGTCAATAACAGCAGTTGTTACATTTGGTGATTGTCCAGTTGTAGTAGTTTTTCCACTACCATCAATTGGTGGTCTAGTCATTGTAACAGATGATGCACTATTTGTTGATGGTGTAAACGGAGCAACAATAGTAAATGCTTTTGTTGATGTTCCACCAAAGGTCTGTGCATTATTACCAGTTCCAGTAATATCAATAACTGCACCACCCTCAGTTGCAGACAATGTAAATGCGTTTGCACTTGCAACTGCCTTAACAAAGAAAGTTGTTTCATCTGTTAAACCAGTAATTGCAGTTCCACCATTTGCCTCATAAAAGACTTCTTGGTTTGCTACAAAACCGTGGTTTGTAATTGTAATTTGGTCGTTAGATGTATTGACAGCAGATGTAGCAACAGTTCTTTTAGGTTGAGTATCTTTTACCCTTACCTTATCACCGTTGTCATCAATGACAATATCACCTGGCTTTAATGCAAAAAATCCGGCAGGTTTACTGCCAATTGTATTTGCGTCTGGAACATCTGCACTTGAATTACCTTGTACAATCGCACTATTTTGTGTGAAAGTATAAGCACCAGCGAGCGCAGTTCCGTCATTCATACTCCATGAGCTCATTTTAATTCTCCTAGTTTAGTATATACTATCTCTATTTATGTTTATTTAAAACCCAACCGTTTCAATTCTGCGATTGTACCCATTGCTGAAGTATGGTGAACTCCGATTCCACCTTTCGCTTTAAACTCATTAATATTTTTGATGTAATCATCAATCAATAAGTTAGGTTTACCATCTTTTGTCATTGCATATTTTTGTTTGTCCTCTCGCATGACTAGATGAATTCTACTTTTTTGAGTCAACTTTGCATTTTTTCTCAACCATTCTGTTTTACCCTTTCTAGAGTTTGCATCTTTAGTTGAGTATGCAGAAAGAATATGTGGGTTATATTTACTAATAAACTGCCACATTTTCTTAGACCCAGGCATCCATTCTAAACTTGCCCAGAAATCTTTTGTTCCAGATATCATAGGCCACCTAGTAGTGGGGTCTGCCTTGGGGAAAGGTTTACCCAATACTTTCTCTGCTCCTTTTAAGAAGTCACAGAGCACCATATCCATATCACAATAGATTGTAGGTAAATCTTCAATCGTTTCTGCGATATTATGGTTATATACATCATAAAAATTTTTCACTTTACACCTTATTCTTTTCGTTTTTAATTTTAGGCATTTTCGGTGCCATCTCAACTGGAGTCAT
>CEWA01000858.1_pt1 | contig 11066 bp, 21 predicted proteins | sample 530361 | NCBI WGS metagenome assembly CEWA01 (sample SAMEA2620000, study PRJEB7988) | marine metagenome | biome: marine biome (ENVO:00000447); feature: surface water layer (ENVO:00002042); material: "saline water (ENVO:00002010), including plankton (ENVO:xxxxxxxx)" | depth 5 m
TGTCCTTGCCTTGCTCATGGCTTCCCATGAATTTTGCATTTTATGATTTTCTTTCATTTTCCCAATCCATAATTTTTAAGTTGTATTTCAAAGCAATATCAAGAGCAGTATTAAATTTTTTTTTATCTGCAACAGATAATATTTCTTTTTGGTTAAGTTGTTCAAGATATAACAAAATGCCATCTGCCATAACTTGTTTTTCTAATTTATTATTTTTTTTCATAATTTTCCTGTAAATAAATTTGTAAAATCTTTTGTAATATCTTCCTGTGAACTAGAATTTTTTTCAAAATTTTCTTTTGTAAATGTTTCTTTGTTTTTTCTAACATCAATTTTGTTTTTTGAAATTTCATAATAAACTCTTAAAATATTTCTAGCTTCAAAAATTATTTTTGGTTTTAAATTTTTTTTATTTTGCAAACCTATTTCTTGTGTTTTGCAAATTAAATTTTCTTTCGTGAAATCTTCTAAATTTTTTATATTGTAAAATCTTTTTACAAAATCTAACCTTTTAAATCTTTTATGACCTATTTCACCATAGGTAATAATAATTCCCTTTTTTGCCATTTTTATTGCTAAGTCAAAACTTTCATAAGCACTACCAAAGGGATCAAGATCAATTAAATCAAAGTTTTCATTTTTATAATATAAGTAGCATAACAATTTCAAAGAGTCCATTTTGTAATCATGCTGACTGCCATCATCTTTATTTACGCTTTTATCATTAGTAACAATCTTAGTAAAAAAGTTTTCATTTATCTTTATAAGTTTTTTTTCTAATTTTTCGTAGTAACTATATTCTCCAGCAAAAACATCTAAAATAGTTCTTGGTTTTATATAGTTTATGAAATAAAGGTTATTATCATATTTTTCTTTTATATGAGATTTATTATATGTGTTATTTTTTTTATTAATTCTTTTCCATTTAACTCTAACAGAAACTTCACTTCTGTTTAACAAACCACTAATTTCAGAAAATCCAAAATTTTCTTTTTTATATTTTTTTAGCAACTTAACATCTTCATCTGTCCACTTTTTCGGCAAAGTTTTTGTATATCCTTCTTCTAATAATTTGTTAATTTTCATTGCTCTCCTTCAGGTAATTGATGAAACTTCATCCAAATCCATTTCTCTAATACTTCTCCTGTATATCCCAATGCTTCACCTTCTTCTCTTAGGCGGTCTAGTATCTCGTCATTAACAGGGTGGCTCATCTTTTTCCAATCCATTTTTAAGTTGCAAACTGACTTCTAAATTAGCTTTATAAAAACTTTTCCTTTCTTCAAGTTGCTTAATAATTTCTTGATACTCTTTTAAAAGTCCTTTGTTTTTTATTTCACAATGTTCAACAATAAACTCTATAAAATCACCTGTGTTTTCTATAAACAAACTATCCATAAGTTCTTCTAACTTTTGGTATGTGCTTGGCTTAACTCGACAAGAAATCGTTTTTGATTTTCTCTCTTTGTTATAACTCATATACTTCTCCTATACTAAATAAATCTCTAAGTTCCAAACAAAAGTCAAAATGATGCCAAGCAATAATAAGATGATTAGGTCTTTAGGCTCTCTCATTTTTTTTCTTTTTGCATGCGTTCTATTTTTTCTAAAATTGTTTTAAGCAATTTACTTTTTTTAATATGCAAATCAGCATTTTTTGAACTGTAATATTTTCCCATATAGCGTTTGCCAATATATCTTTGTTCGGCTTCATAATGAAACAAAACGCTTTTATGCAATTCTTTTAGTTCTTTTTTAGTAAATTCGGCTGGTACAGTATAAATAAAAGAACCATAGTGACTTAAGTGATTTATCATTGTTTTCTCCTTTTTTTGTTATTAGCTTCTCTTGTCATGTCATTCTCCAAACCAAACCATTCTTCAACAATAACCTTTTTAAGTTCTGCATCAGGCAAATCTGTATTGTTGGATAATAATTCAATGTGTTGCGGCTTAACAATTAAAGTTGCATACCTATGATACTTCTCGTCAGTAAATTTAAAATGATAGTTAGTACCATAATAAATCCATTCATCATTTACTCTTTCTGTATTGCTCATTGTGATAGTTCTCCTGAATTGTGTAATTGTAAAATATATTTTGCCCTTGCAACAGGATCGGTAATGTACAGCAAAGATACCAATACATTACCTTCATAACCTTCGATGCAGTTGTCTTGTACTTTGTAGATCATTGACATAGCTGGATTAACTCCCATTCATCCCAAGATACAATCTTAGGATTTAAATGTTCGTGTTGTTGTTTTTTTCTTTCCAGCAATAGATCATTGTTGGACTTGACGTGTAAGACATATTTATTGGTGTCTTGCCATTTAACTATTAGTGCTTTCATTTTATCTCCTTAACAACATCTTGATAAAGATCATCATTTATTAAAGTTCTTGCCATGCTCATAATTTTTGCCCTTTCTTCTTTGTTAAGAATACAAAGCAATTCATCAAAACGAATATTGCCATACCTACCATCAGGCAAGTCATACCTAATACCTGTTATTTGTATTTCGTTTATATTAAATAAATTTTCTTTCATAATTTTCTCCTTAGTTGTTTTGATAGTTGCTCGTTAATTTTGTCGGATATACTCCAAGCCTGTTTAACAGATTTTAATTTAAAATAACCAAAATCACTTTTGATTTCTTCTGCTAATGCTTCATCACCGATACCTGTAAGATTAATGTCCACAAGATTGGATAATACTTGAAGTTCTGCTGTCGTAAATTTCATAATTTTCTCCTTTATTGATAATTACAAAAGACATTTAAAACTATTAATAAAAAAATCGCAATAGTTTTATAAAATTTTTTTTTATATATTTTGCAAATAATAGTTGTAATTTTCTGTGAATTTGCTATCTTTACAATATAATTTTAATTAACAAGGAGAAAATTATGACTAACAAAAAAAGACATCCAAACCAGCAAGTTCTGTACAAGACTATTCAAAAAAGTATTTGTAAAATTATTGCACAAGGTAAGCACGTTGAAGATAATAAATTTGTTGATGGTTATTTCAATGACGAGCCAACAAAAAAAGCATTATTGTTTTTTTTGACACAAACTTATGTCAGTCGTGAACTTGCATTACCAGCAGGAAAAGGTTGGAGATTGACTTTTAAAATCCTTAAAAATGATATATCTGACATAAGTAGGATTGTTGATGAAATTGCTGGTGGTAAAAAAGTAACATGGTCACCTGTAAAAAGTAAATTATTTGGTTAGAGTAAAAATTTTTTTAAAAGCCACCTCAAAGGGTGGCTTTTTTTTTACAATTATTATTGACAAAAAAATAACTAATAGTTTATGGTGTCACTTCATGGAGAAAACTCAATGACAGAACAACTAAAAAATGGACACTATCGTTTAGAAGATGATGTTCACTTTCAGGACTTCTGTACTAACATTTGGCTTCGTTATCTAACAGAAAAATCTGTTAAGGAAGAAGAAGCGTTAGACCTAGAACCTTTTGTTGAACTGAACATTGAGTTTTTAAAACATTGTTATTTAAAATTAATTAAAGGAGATATTACACATGACAGATAATCCATTTGTTTTTGATTCAGAAGACACGCCATATTTAAAACATCACTTTCAAGAGAAGTGCTGGTATCGTGGCAAAGAAAGAATAGATGCAAACTATTTTATGATTGATCCAGCTACTATGCTTATGGGTTGGGGTAAATATACATCAGGTGAAGGATTTAGCTACATTTGGGGTAAAGATTTATTTGATAATGTAGCAAGACCTGACGAAGAATATAAAAAAGCCTTTTCAGTTTGGGTACTGCCTAAATTTGTAGAAGGTTCTAATAATATCGAACATCCTGTTTCTTTATGGCAAAGACATTCATTCGGTGAATACAAAGGTTTTCAAGAAATGGGTGCTAGTTTCTATGCAGAAACACAAAAGCCTGAGAATGAAGGTAAATTGCCTGTAGTCAAATACACAGGTTCTGAAAGTATTTCAATTGGAAAAGGTGCTACATCAATTCCACACTTTGAATTTGTTGGGATGAAAGATAGACCAGCAGAATTTGTTATACCTGATTGGTATAGCGAGTCACCATCTGACAATCAAAATGGCAATAGCCAACATGATAATTTTCTCCCTACGTCAGATGGTGACACCAAAGAATCACATCCTGTATTGGATACATTGGATTCAGGTGATATTCCATTTTAATGATTGATGGAATTAGATTGGGAGAAAATCGCACCTGAGATAGCGGTGCAAATATTAGGAGAGCCATCTAAAAAGGATGGCTCTTACTATCGGTGGGGAAGCAAAGGGAGTCTTTGTTTAAATTTAGAACAAGGAACTTTCTTTGACTTTGAAAATAATCAAGGTTATGGACTCATAGAATTTATTAAGAATCGTGGTCTTAATCCTGATGATTTTTTAAAAGAATACAAACCTATAGATACACAAACACCAACAAAGCCTACAAGAACATTTAACGATAAAGATATGTACCAGCTTAAAACTGAGTCTGTCGTATATCTGCGTTATTCTGATTCTTTTTGTGTAATGCGGTTTCCTAACGAACATTACATAAAACAAAAATACGCACCATTTACTAAGATCAAAGATCAATGGGTAATGAAAAGACCTGATGGCATCTTGCCTATTTATTGTGAGAATCAAAAGCCTGAAGATTATGTGGTTATCAATGAAGGAGAAAAAGCCTTATTAGGTTGTAAAAGCATATACGATGGCGATGTTTGTACATGGCATGGTGGTGTTAATAATTTAGACAAACAAGATTGGACACCATTAAAAGATAGAAAGGTTATTATTTTTCCTGATAATGATGAAGCTGGTAAAAAATGTTCTGAAGAACTAAAAGAGAAACTTAGTCAGATAGCTACAGAAGTAATCATTGTAAAGCCGCCAAGAGAGTTTAAAGATAAAGATGATTTATATGATGCAAAGGTAAATGACTTCTTTACATCATCACAACAGTTCTTGGATTATTGTTTGAATAATCAAATCAAAAAAAGAGTTTCTTTTGATCTAATTCAGGTTAATGACATCATGCAGAACATCACACCGCCTAAATGGGTGGTCAAAGATATATGTGAAGAAGATTCTGTTGTAGCTATTTTTGGACAAGCTAAAAGTGGTAAATCATTTGTAACAGTAGATTTAGCTTGTAATATCGTTTTAGGTCGTGATTGGCATGGACACGAAACAGAACAGGGTGCGGTTGTTTATTTAGCTGGTGAGGGTATGAGAGCCATTTCAAGACGATTCTTGGCATGGCAACAGTTAAATGCAACAAGAGTTAAAGATGCACCATTATTAATATCTACAAGGGGTGCAAGATTATTAGACGATAAAGACCATCAATTATTAAAAGACACAATTGACAGAACACAAGATGAATCAGGCAAAGTCAGAATGATTGTCGTTGATACTTTGCAAAGAAACTTTGGTGCTGGTAATGAAAACTCTACAGAAGATATGTCAGCATTTATCGAAAGAATTGATGATCTTAGAGATTCGTATTCTACTTGCATTTGCATTGTGCATCACACAGGGCATGGCACATCATCTAGGGCAAGAGGAAGTTCTGTAATACAAGCATCTGTAGATTGGGAATATCGAGTAGCAAGAACTAATCTTGGTAGCGATATGTTTGTCGAGTTTAGCCAAACATTAGTCAAAGATGGTAAGCCTGTAATGCCAAAAAACTTCAAATTTATAGAACAGAAACTACCATTCCACGACATGACATCAGGTGCATTAGAGATTATTGATGCTGGTGATATGCCTAAGAAAACCAAAGTATCTGAAAAAGGACAAACAATTATTGATGCAATTAGAACTGTTCAGGATAAAGCAGACGAACCAGCAACAGTATGGTTAGGTCAAGCAGAGATAACAAGATTGACTAAACTAAATGATTCAACAGTAAAAACTTGGCTAAGAAAATTAGTAGATCAAGAAGTTTTAACTTATGAGAAAGGCAAAGGTTATCAAACTAATGAATACAATTCGGAGATATTTTAATGAATGAAGAAAGTAAAAGTATAATTGTTGATATTGTAAAAGAAGTAATTACACATACACCATTCGGTATGTCGGAAAGTGTATTTGAAACTGCTTTTTGTATGGAATGTAATTTAAGAAAAATAAGTTTTCAAAGACAAAAAAGCTATGTTGTTTATTATAAAAATGAAACTTTGACAACTATAAGACCTGATTTAATTTTATATTTAGACTACGACAAGCCAATAGTTTGCGAATTTAAAGTTACTGAAAATGCTAGAGAAGAAAAACAAATTCTAAAATATTTAGAAGTTTTAAATTGTCATGAAATTGTTTTAATCAATTTTGGTAAACAAGAAATCAAAATAAAAACAAGATATATAAATGAAAATGGAACTGCTGAATTACTAGATGAAAATATAAATTGGTCTTAAAATGGTTTGTTTTTGGTTTAAATTTCATCAAATTCAAAACCTTTTCAACGAAATATGGTTGGTTTTTATTGTTTTTCCGAACAATAAAACCAAAACTATGAAACCAAAACCTTTATAAAAATATGTATTCTGAATCTGTAATAGAAATAATAAAAGACATTAATTCGATTCAAAGGCAATTAATTACTGACTTTGGAGTTGATGAACCTGTCAGATTAGTTAATACAGAATTCCAAAAAAGGTTTCAACTAGCACAAACTAAATACAACCTATCGCTTTCATTCCCTGATAAATCAAGGGATTTAGAGAAAATGGCAAGTATGATGCTTAGAGCATGGAAGTCTTTACAAAATCAATTGCTTAAAGAAGGTGTCATGCCATTACCTGTTGATACTTGGAAACTGAAACACAAAGAAACAGATAGAGAAGTTTTTATTTGCAAGGATCAAGCTGGAAAAAAGAATGTACAAAAACAGTTTGGCAAATATGCAATTGTCTTATCAGCAGATGAATTACTTAACATGATAGATCACGATATCTTTTTAGAATTTGTAAAACTGACAAAGCAAGGTTTATTACCTACAATACTTTCCTATAAAGCTAAAACGAATGGGCAAGAAGAAATGTAGTTATTGCTTACGAACCTTATCAGCAGATATGTTCGAGCAAGGAAGCAATACCAAGGGCGATTATTCTAGGACAGAATGTAGAACCTGTACTCAAGAGAAAAGAGTTAAAGCCAAAAATCAAACACCATATACCTATCTAAATCTTTTATATACACAACTTAAATCCAGCAGAAGAAAGTCGGATATCGAATGGGATATAGAGTTGGATTACATATTTAAATTATGGGACATTCAAGAAGGTAAATGCAATTTGTCAGGTGTGAATATGACATGGCATCGTGGTGGTGGTAGTACAGATTATGCTTGTTCGATAGATCGTAAAGATTCTGATAAAGGTTATGTGGTTGGCAATATCCAATTGGTATGTCGTACTGTTAATTTTATGAAATCAACATTGAACGATGCACAACTATATTGGTGGTGCAAAAACATTGTTGAACATAAAGAAAGAAATATATAATGCTCATGTGGTGCGGTGGTTCTCTCCCTGATATATTTTCTCCTATCATCGCACCATCTGTATTATGAGAATAAATATAAAAGCAGATACTAAAGAAATAAATAAAAGTCTAACTTCTTTTCAAAAGAAACAAATACCTTTTGCAACATCTAAAGCAATTAATAAAACTGCATTTCAAACTAGAAGGCAATTACAAAAAGATATGGACAATACCTTTAGAAAAGGTGCGGCAGGATTTACGAAGAAAGGTGTATTTGTAAAACCATCGCATAAAACAAATTTAGAAGGTAATGTTTATATCCTTAAAGAACAAGCAAAGTATTTAGAAAAGCAAGTATTTGGTGGCATCAGGAGAGAGTCTTTCGCAATACCTATACCATTCAGAAATAGAGTAGGTCTGACTAATCAGGGTAATTTAACTAAAGCTAAGTTTAGAAGTTTGGTAAATAATAAGAACAACAAGATACTAGACATCAATGGAGTCAAAGGTTTATACGAACTAAAGAAAAATAGTAAGCCAAAGTTATTGGTAGCTTTAAACAGACGAAGCGTAAGTTATGACAATCCCAAGTTTAAATTCTTTGCACTAGGCAGAAGGGCGGTCAATAAATTCTTTATAAAAAATTATGAAAGAGAACTCAGAGATGCAATCAGAAAAGCAAAGAAGAAATAAGCAGTATGCAAAGGTACTGTATAGCAAAATACAACGTAGGTGTTTCGAGGCTCGATATTTTTTTAGGCACAGCTTACAAGTATTGAGTTTATTTAAGATAAAATGGCAAAAGTAAAAAAAGAAACAAAATATAACGAAGTAAAGCATAAATACAAAAAAACCAGCATTGGCAGGCGAAAACTCAAGACTTCTAGCATGAATAAGGACAAAAGACGTAGATTAGGCAAAAAATTAGTCAAAAAGTAAGACATGGCAAATCAAAAGGAAGTTGGCGAACATTTAGGCTTAACAAAACAGTATATTTCTAATTTAGTATCACAAGGCATACTACCTAAAGGCATTGGACGTGGCGGTATGGATATGGATGCCTGTCGCAAAGCATATATAGAATATCTTAGACAAAGAGCAAGATTGCATTTAAAAGATGTACCAAATGACATAAACGAAGAGAAGTTGCGACTTACAAAACATCAGGCAGATCACAAAGAAATAGAAGTAGCGGTTTTATCAAGTAAATTAGTACATTCTGATGATGTTATAGATACTTGGCAGAACTTAATTGCAAATTGTCGTTCAAAGCTATTAAATATACCTGCAAAGGTAACACATCAGGTCTTAGGTCTTAAATCCTATGCTGAAGTAGAAGATTTAATTACAACCGAAGTACATGAAGCATTAAATGAACTCGCAAACACAGGACTTCCAAAAAACTCTGAGAATAATTTGGAATCAGTCGATACAGACGTTCAAGCCACCAAAGAAACTTAAAGTTTCTGAATGGGCAGATAATCATAGAGTCTTAACATCTGAATCTAGTGCGGAAGCTGGTCAATGGAAAACAAGTCGTGCTGAATATCAGCGTGGCATCATGGACACACTAAATGACAGAGATATTGAAAGCATTGTTATCATGTCATCTGCTCAAGTTGGCAAGACAGAAATACTTCTAAACATACTTGGCTATCATATAGCCCACGATCCAGCACCAATGTTGGTAGTTATGCCAACACTAGAAATGGCAAGAGCCTTTTCTACACAAAGATTATCTAAAATGATTACTGCCTCTGATGCTTTAAGAGGTAAAGTTAAAGATTCCAAAAGCAGAGATAGTGGCAACACGATATTATCTAAATCATTTGGTGGTGGTTTTGTAGTTATTTCAGGAAGTAATTCTCCAGCATCATTATCATCAAGACCATGTAGGATTGTTTTGTTAGACGAGGTTGATAGATACCAACCAACTCCTGAAGGCGATCCTGTAGATTTAGCAAGAAAAAGAACTTCTACTTTTTGGAATCGTAAAATCATAATGACATCAACACCAACCATAGATGGCATGAGTAGAATTCAAGATGCTTGGAATACATCAGACCAAAGAAAGTATCATGTGCCTTGTCCGCATTGTAATACTTACCAACATTTAGAATGGTCAAACATCAAATGGGATGAAGATTTAAAAAATGTAAATTATGTTTGTAAAAGTTGTGGAGTTCTTATTGATGAATCCGATAAACCTTACATGATGCAAAATGGTAAATGGATTCAAGAAGGCAATAAAAGTAATGTTGCTGGTTTCCATCTAAATGAATTGTATTCATCATGGCGAACATGGAAAGAAGTAGTCGAATCATTTTTAGTTGCTAAAAATAATCCTGAACAATTAAGAGTTTGGGTTAATACATCATTAGGCGAATGTTTTGCAGAAAAAGGCGAAGAAATAGAATCCGATAGTTTGCTGAGTCGTAGAGAAAACTATGACCATGAAACCATTCCTGAAAATGTTTTAGTTCTCAGTTGCGGAATTGACTGCCAATCAGACCGATTAGAAGCACAAGTTGTTGGATGGTCAGCAGATAATCAAGTATATGTAATTGAATACAAAATCTTTTGGGGGGATCCTAACCAATTAGAAGTGTGGAAAGAATTAGATGAATATTTATTATCATCCTTCACTAAAGAAAATAATCAGAAATTAAAAATAGCAATTACCTGTATTGATTCAGGTTATGCAACTCAAAGTGTTTATGGCTTTGTAAAACAAAGACAAGGCAGAAGGGTATTTGCTGTCAAAGGTCAAAGCATAAGTGGAAAACCAATTGCTAATAGACCAACACAATCAGGCAGACAAAGAGTTAGTCTTTATCCAATCGGAACTGATACTGCTAAAGACACTTTGTTTAGTTGGTTGAATGTAGCAGAAGAAGATCAAGCTGGATATATACATTTCCCAAGTACAGTTGATGAAGAATATTTTAAACAACTTACAGCAGAAAAAAGAATCATTAAGTTTCATCGCGGACAAAAGAAATTGGTTTGGAAACAGACACGTGAAAGGAATGAAAGTCTTGATAATTTTGTTTATGCTTTAGCTGGATTTTATATTCTTTCTCCAAATCTTAATAAAATAAAAACCAAAAGCGAATCTGAACAAGCACAACCAAAACAAGAGAAAAGAAAGAATCTAATCAATCGCAGAAGAAGAAATACTTGGGTAAATGATTGGTAAAAAAAAGCCACCTAATTAGGTGGCTTCTTTTTCAGATTTTTTCTATATCAAATAATCATTAATAAAGTCTTTTGCATCTTGCAAAGAATTAGTTCTAGGATTGTTGAAAGAAACACCATCCTTTTGAAAGCTACATACTACTATGTGATTTTCCATAGCTTTTTGCTTCCAAATCTCTATGCCCTTGTAAAATATAATGTTCATTTCTTCTGATTCAAACATTACTGTTTCATTGTCTAATCTTGATTTTTTCATAATTTTCTCCTTGTTTAATTAAAATTATATTGTAAATATAGCAAATCCACAGAGATTTACAACTATTATTTGCAAATAAATTAAATTAATTTTATTTATCTTT
>CEWA01012640.1_pt1 | contig 11037 bp, 19 predicted proteins | sample 530361 | NCBI WGS metagenome assembly CEWA01 (sample SAMEA2620000, study PRJEB7988) | marine metagenome | biome: marine biome (ENVO:00000447); feature: surface water layer (ENVO:00002042); material: "saline water (ENVO:00002010), including plankton (ENVO:xxxxxxxx)" | depth 5 m
GTTGTACTATTACCTACAGTATTGTTTTGTCCGTCTTGGGTAATGTCAAGGTCTAATGATGCACCCGATTGTGTCACATAAATGTCATTAGCATATACCGGTAATGCTATCAACAATAATATGAGTATCTTAGCGAACATCTTCCTTCTCCTGTTTAATTTCCGATAAAGTCTTGTTATAGTCTTCATCGATAGTAGACCATAGTTCACAAGCTATACCCTCGTGTATCATCTTCAACACAGCGTATTCGATTGTTGAACGTACGGCATAATTTACTGGCTCATTTGTAGAGACGCCAGTTTCTAGCTCCAGCGCTTTTGTACTCATGTCTAAGAACCTGAATACATCGCCACCTTTACTATGTGACGCTATTGTCTTACTTGCAGAAACAGTGACTAAAACTTCACCTGTTTGTACTGCAACGACACGTAGCGAAACTGTTACCTGATCGACACGATATTGCTCTTTCACGCCGATCCCAAAATATCTGGCACCCACACCTCCAGACATTATGTTTGAATCATATCCTACAACCCCACCTTCAATAATTAATCCGGCAAACACTAGTGGTTTCAATACAGTTTTATCTGTCTCACCATCATATAATTCACGTGTAGAACGTATCAACTGTCTTTCTTTTATCAGTGAATCTAGTCCTTGTCTTTCTACGACTTTAAACCATTCTCCACCTCCTACAGCTTTCAAGGCAGAGATAACCCACACTTCAGCTCCTTGAGTTACAGCTGTAGACAGTTGTGAAAATTTTGTATTTGGTTTTCTCTGACCTGTCCTGTCAGGAAAATTGTACACTGCGATTGTAATCTTTGGTTGATTTAGTTTTGGTATCGCATATAGACTTTCAACTGTAGACGTAGTAATTGATGCAGGCAAATCGCCATACAAAATATCAGGCTGATTCGTAGTCGAACAGCCCGCTAGTCCACAAAATAATCCTAAAGCTACCAACAATTTTATAATCATACTAAAACTGGAAATCCCCCAATGGCACAGACATAGTAGTTACAGTTCCATTTGGATCTGTAATCGTCAGTGTAATTATTTCTGTCGTTGTATCTTTAATCCAATAGATTGTAGAACCTTCTACTTCAGCAGTACCAGATGTAGGACATTCGCCTGTACAAGTAGTACCAAACATATTATCAACTAACTGCTTTGATAGATTTGCATAGATACGACTTTCAACGTTCTTAATGAATTTGTTGATTGTAGTATTTTCTTCATCTCTCTTAGCAGCTGCAGCCGCAGACTTTTCATCGTCTTTGATTTGGTTCTCTCTATTGTATCTTAATTGTTCAATAGATAAAACGTGTGTGCTGTATCCGTTGCCCGAAAATGACGGATTAGAAAATTCATGTACCATCTCGCTAGACCGTGTATCGGTTATGACGGAAACGAACGCAAGTGTACCTAGGATTAAAAATAGTGACCTCATACACACTATTTATAAGTCTGTGTCTTGCTTCTTGTTCTTCTCTTTGAGTTCTAAGGCTGTATTGAGTTTGGATCTCAATCGGATTATATCGTTGTCAAGCATTCTCACTCTGTCAATTAGAGCAATCAATACTTTCATTGTCTGATCTAGTTTTTCAATGATTTGTGTAGTGACATATTGATAGATGAACCAGATAAAATATCCCATAGCAACAGCCGCTACAGTAGCGAAACCGTATTGCTCGAGTATTTGTAATATGTCCATTTTAGTCTTTTCTGGCGTCTTCTTTTCCGTCAGACCTACTCAGTCTGTCCATATCTGGTTTTAATCCCAAGGCATGTGACACCAGCAAATCAAGTTTAATCATATCATGGTTCATAGTTTTAATTCTATTATCTAAAGATGCTATAATACCAGTAATGGATTTAACTTGTCCTACAACGCCTGCAAGGATGTAAGTTAAAATTACGTATATGAAAATACCCATAGTCACAGCAGCTGCGACTGGCAATCCAAATTTAACTAGGATGTCAAAGAATAATTCCATATTTCTATTTAGTCAATAAAAATGGCGCCTAACCGTGGGCGCCGGCGTGTCTATTGAGCGACAAACCTATAAAGTAAAACAGGAGAGAATGTGGATTAGTCTTCTTCTACTAATTTTGAGAAGTAATCCATAGTGTCATCGTCACCACTGTCGTCAAATGACTTAGTAGGTGCGCTAGACGGCTTTGTTTCACTTTTCACTACAGGTGCTGATTCCTCATCATCAACGGTGGGAGTTTCAATTTTATCAGCTGTTGTAGTGTTTCCAGTTCCGAATACAACTTTCTCGTATCTCGCTTTTAGAGCATCATATGATTTGAAGTTGCTTGGATCTGAAAACTCTTTCAAAGCAAATTGTTGTTTCCAAGTTGCTTCAATTTTGTCATCGTCTTCAGCAAGTTTCGATGGTGATTCAAATTCAGATTTGTCATAGTTCCAATAACCATCAACTTTTCTGATTTTCAATTTGAAGTTTGCACCTTCCCAAAAATCAAATGGGTTTAAAGGTTTCTCATCTTCAAATGCTGGCTGCATAGCCTCAGTAATCTTGTCAAAGATTTTCTTACCAAACTTGAACAGTTTGATTTGACCTTCGTTCTCAGGATTCTTAGGATCAGCAACTACCATAATATTAGTATAGTATGTTAGTTTTCTTTTTCTCTTACGTGCAATCTCTTTATCAGATTCTACACCAGAGTTCCACAGTTTGCTGTTTTCCTCAGACACAGGATCTTTTTTGTTCATTGTCGTAAGTGAGTTTTCGATGTACCAACCACCAGGACCTTGGAAAGCATGTGACCATACTCTTGCCCATGGTAATTCTTCACCCTCTACTGCTGGCAAAAATCTGATTACAGCATAACCGTTACCTGACTTATCAAGTTCTGGTCGCCAAAATCTTTCGTCTTTGCTAGAGTTTTGTGATGTTGCTGGTTTGTTAAGTACTTCTAACTCTTTAGTTAGTTTGTCGAAATTGCCTCGACTTCTTTTTAGTGCTTCGAATGACATTGTATTTTTCTCCGTATATATCGTATGTTATTGTATTGTCGTTCTTATCCACGTATTGCATAATATAAAGTCTTATTATATCAGGTTTCAACTCTTTTGTCAAGGGTTTTATCTAATATAGTTCTATTTATAAGGGAAATGGTAGTATATTTAAGGTTAATACACTCAAACCACTCGTCTAGTTCACTGTTTACTTTGTCAGTTCCTAGTGGTTTTTCATTCACTTTATAAAAGTCTGTGTCAGAATACACTGTGAAGTTTGCCTTATAATGTTGTACCCAATTGACTGGATCGACAGCATTAATATCATCCTTCTCATAATGTAATGTATTCTTGTACATATTGTTAAACTTGTTTGTGTTAGAATATAGATCACATCCAATCATATAAACCTCTGTGGGTTTCTCTACGTTACATGCTATATTTAAAATCGTAGGACCTGCTGACCAACCCATATCTCCTGTTGTGCCATTGTTTAAGTTCATGTAATCACCAATCGCTCTTACTTTGTCCTCTTTACGTAACCATGTAATGAATAGTACATTGGAACCTATACCTTTGTATTCTCTTTTTTCTTTAAGTACCTTATCACCCCACGTTGCAGCTGAACCATGTATTACAAATTCATCACCGTCACGTTTCTCACTCTCTATAATTTTTGGTTCTTCACCATATTGATTCTTCATATCTTGTTTGTATGTGTTGACTATATCGTCATATAACATACTTGGTATAGATGACCAGTCTCTAAAGTAAACTGTATTCTCAAACGCATAACCACTATTGTAAATATCGTGCATGATACCAGGATCAACACTCACTAATCCATCTGGTGTGAAGTCTCTATACAAACCATTACATCCGTATATCTTACCATGGTTTTTTAACTTTGTCAAGTCAAAACCTTTACGACTTTCACCATTACCGATTAGAAATAATTTACTGGACACTCTTGTTCTCACTGATATATTTGATTACATTATAATGTGGTCGCCAACACATTGATGTTAGCCGTGTTATATCCGCAGTGTTATCCACACGCTCTAGCGTTGTGTCGCCTTGTACTCTTTCCACATCTAACCCAAAGTGATCTATAATGTCTAATACTTTTACTGATTGTCCTGTGCCAACATCTGCAAGACCTGTCATATGTGGTGCTAACATAAATGCCTCAATCGCTGACACTACATCATATACATGAATAAAGTCTCTACTGAAATTGATGTTTGCATATTTTAATTCGTTACGTAGTATTCGTGGTATTAACATATCTGGTCTGCCACCTGGACCATACACTGTGGTAAATCTCATACCAAGAGCATGTGCTGGTGCTATCATCTCCATTGCTCTCTTACTCAATGCATATGGATTTGCCCATGGTTCTGCAGCTGTACTTGATGATGCATATAATATTCTTGTGTTTGGAAATGCATCAAATAATCTTTTAGAATTTTGTACGTTGTTTGTCCAATACTTTGTAGGGTTTTCTAAACTATCTCTTACATTAGCACTACCTGCTAAATGTATTACTACGTCTACATCATAATTTAAATCACAATCTGCAAGGTCTTTACCTATACTTGTATCTAAACATTGTACGTAGTGTTTATCTTTTAATAGTTCGTAGACATTCTTACCTATGAAACCACTACTACCTGTTAATAAGATGTTCATCAAACTCCTCATAAGTTATCTGTTTAACGTTTGGATGTTCGTTCCAATTGTTTGGCCAGATTGTACCACCAACACGATAAAACTCAATGTGTCTATTTTTACTAAACACTTCAGCCATTTGAATTGCCCATTTACCAGCATATCTTGCTGTTGCTTCTTTTGGTGCATAGCAATCAGTGCCTTTGTAAATATTATTCATTGGGTCGTTAGTTGGTTTGTTTTGTTCTAAGTAATTTGACAAGTCAAAACCTAGCATGTAGATTGCACCTGTACCAGTAGTCTTTCTGGCTGCATAATCTAACATTGTTTGACCTGTATCATAATTCAAGTCTTCGCCAAGTGCTTCTTGGAATGTTTGTACATATACTCTTGCACGTGGATATATTTTAAGTGTGCCTTCATATAGATGTTTGGAAATCATCTTAGTTGCTTTGTATACATCACCTCTAACTAATTCTTCGAACATAGGACTATCAATACAACCAATATAATCTGGCATGTAATCTCTGTACAAAGCATTACAACCAAATGTATCACCTTTACCATTTAGTTTATTCAAGTCAAATCCTACACGACTTGTGCCGTTTGCAATTACAAATCTTTTAATCATCGATCATCTCTTTAATTATGTTTTTCAGTTTTGTATGGTCTTTGTCTTTGAGAAATGTTGTGTATTTTCTCACTCTCAAACTCACTTTAGGCCATACTATTTGCTCATTGATTTCCTTATCAAACTTTTTACAATAACCAAACATACTATGTAGTACACTCATTGTATCCAGTCCAATCTTCTTTGCCAAGTAACTTTTAAGTAAGATAGGATGTTGCCCTTTGTAACACTTAAATATTTTGTTGAAATTACCATCTGCCTTTTTCAACAAATGCATCATATCTAACTTAAAATAGTAACTAAATCCATCCCTACGTTTGACATACTGTAAGTATTTTTGCTCAGCAGTACTAGTTGAAAGGTCGCCCACCCAAGTATTACTATCAATAACAAAACCAGAAACGATAAAATCAACAATGTCCGTCTTATATTTTTTTGCAATTCTGTGAAAAAAAAATCTATCGTTTCTTCGATTAAAGGAATCATTAGTAGCCCTAGTGCCACCATTATACTGATCAAAATTATAGTTGTCACGTGTAAAATGTAATTTAATTGCTAAATATGTTTTATAAACTTCAAATCCATCCACTAAATCGGTAACGCTCCACTCTTAGGTAAATAATGTAATTCTTCAGCATTTAATTTAATCTTTTCTTTGAGAGTTCGATTAATTAAATGTGTGATTGTATCTGGTTCTATTTCTTTCTCTTTACAATACTCTAAGATTGCGTCCATATGTGTCATCTGTTTCATCTGGACTTTCTGATCTATGAGTAATGCGAAATCTTTTGGTGTCATTCTGGTGCCACTGGATCATATTTAAGATTAGCCATTTGTTCTAGTCTAGTCTTAGGTTCTTTTTCATTCTCAAAACTCATATCTGTCCCATGGTCTTTGTGATGTTTATACATTCTTTTATTGAAGTTACTCACTGGTTGTGCCAATTCTGTATCTACACCTACCATTGTATTATACTCTGCTCTTTCCTGATCTGGAAATAACAAACACTGCTCTTCACCAAATGGTGATTGATCATGTCGTGGATCTTGCTGTTGTTTGATATGTTCCTCAGTTGGTTGTTCACCTGTCTTTGATTTCTCTCTGGATTCTTCATACAGAATTAGACCAATCAATGAATAGATTGCTGTATCTAGGAATGTGTCTTTGATATTTTCTTCTTTAAATTTAAGTTCGCCTTTGTCAATAAATGACATTAAACGACTATACTTATCGCCAAGTCTTACGGCAATACCTTTCCATGCATCAATGCCACCCAACTCTGATAATCTAAAGTTAGCAAATGGGTCTTGCTCTTGAGCATAATCGTGTCTTTTTTTGTCATGTAAAGATTTCATTTCATCAAGTAATTGATAAAATCGATTTGTATACTTGTGCATTATATTACTCCATTATGTGTATTGGTAGAGATATGATCGCCGTATTCTCTCCCATAGATGATAGTTTCTGATTGTTAATGCTGATATTACTCACACATAATTTACCAGTCTCGTCATCTATGATAAACATACCCAACGTTCTTACATCTGGACTAGCGCCAAAGATCGTGTTGTATGCCTTATCTTCAAATATGTCATAAGATACTCCAAATGACATAGGTATTAATTGAAAAGTGTAACCCATATAGTATGCAACTTTTTGATAGTCACCACAAAATAGAGTTACCTCTTTCGTTGTGTCAAAGGTTTTATTAAACAGTTCGGATTTCATCTCCGATGCTTGTGCTTTGTTTAATGCAAGTGACAATATAGTTAATGCGATAGCAATAAGAACGGTGCCCTTAATGATATCAACTATTTGTTTCATTCTCAATATGCTTGTAGAAGTTTTCCACTGCTTCCTTTAACTGTGGCAAGTATTCTTTTTTATCTTTTTTAAATACTTGCGTTGTACCATCACTTGTTACGACTAGTATTACAACCTGATCGATGGGTGTACCAGTTTGTTCTTCATACATCTCAGCATAAGCCGCACCTTGTATAAAGTAATTACTAATCCATTCTTCTTTCTTTTCACTAGTTGAGGTCTTAAAGTCAATCACTGACAATTTGCCCTCATATTCACCGATGCAATCTACACGACCTGCAACAGTATACTTCTCTGAAAACATTTGTGCTTCTTGCACGTGAATATTGTTGATGTTGTTTAGAACAGGTTTAAATTCATTAAACATACTCCACGCCAACAAATTCTTTTTATGTTTCTCGTCTAGCGTCTCTTTACTTACGTTGTTGAGATAATCCTCAACCATATTATGAACAGCAGTTCCACGGTTTGCGGAAGTTCTAGCAATATAGTTAGCGACTTCTTCACCAACCTTCTTACGCCATTCATGTAGACCTTTCTTGTCTCTGATAGAAAGTACAGTTGTAATTGAAGGATATGATTTATTTGTTTCCAAATGTTCATAAAACCTCTTTCCATTAATATTTTTCGCTTTGAGTTCTGGAAACTCAATTTTATTATCTAAGTGTTCAAACATAATATATCCTTATTATAACAGGTTTCTGACTAAAAGTCAAGTGGTTTATTGGTCTTCGTCACCGATTCTATCAGTGGCAAATAAATCCAATGCTTTTTTGTACGTTGCGTTAGTTCTCTTAATCCACCCCTTACCAAAGGCATCAAATGTAGATAAAGATTTGTAATACTCTTTTCTTGCTACTGAGTAGTTTTCTAGTGTATCTGCAACACCAAATTCTTCCGTGTACTTATCAACAGCCGCAAGTGTAATTGGTCCAATTCCACCATCTGGTTCAACACCAATAATTCTTTGTAAGAATTGTGCTGCTCTACCAGGACCTGCGTTCACAGCAAAGTCAAATACTACCAAGTCTAAACCTGATGGTAAACTATCGCATTTGCATTTGTCCCAATAACCTTTTTTGTAGATTGGTGCTACATCTTCAACTGTTAAATCTTTCATATCTTTTTCGCCACCAAATTCTTCGTACACTCTTTTAGTAACGCCAAGATTTGTTTCACCGCCTGGATCTCTAGGATGATTTACGTACCCACCCTCGTGGTGTAGTATCATCTCTAAACTAGGCTGATAATTCTTTTGCATGTAATAACTCCGTTTTATATTTCAATTTCATTTTCTTGTGGTCACGTGAAATTCTCCACATTTCCGATGATCGGTCTACCGATCTTTCTTCTTCTATATCGTTTACTTTTTTCTTATAGTACTTATGAGACTTTTTCAAGTCTGCATTACTGGTTGTCATAGTGCAATCCTAACTTTATTTTTTGTATTAGATAATCTCGTAAGAAACCACTTCTTACGATGTCGCCTAAATCAAATTCTATGTTTTCAACAGAATCCATTTCAAATAAGATTTTCTGGAAATCGTAAACACCATTTCTCTCTGCTGTCTTATTTAAATCTGTCTGTTGGAAATCACCACAGAATATAATTCTGCTGTTCTGACCGCAACGTGTTATGATTGTATCTAATTCATGGAAGTTAAGATTTTGACACTCATCGACAATAATTATACCATTATCAATTGTTATACCTCGTAAAAATGATGTAGATAAAAATTCTATAGTGCCTTGATTCCTTAGATCAACATACAATCGTTCGAACGCATTATCTGTTGGTGCTTGAAACATAAACCTTACCATGTTTTGATAAGGCATTTGATATAGAAATGATTTGTCTTCTTCATCGCCAGGTAAGAAACCAATGTCTCTTGTTGGCAATAAACTTCTTACAATGTAAACCCTTTGTTGTTCAGTGCTTGCTTTTAAAACTTCTTTCAATGCTAGATGCAATGATAGAAACGTTTTACCTGTGCCGGCAACACCATATAGAAATAGATGTTTGCCAGAGTTCCAAGCCTCAACAACCCTTTTCTGATTTTCAGTAATAGGTTTGATATTGACTAACTCTTTGTCTGTAATTCCTAATTTTTTATTCTTCGCCATTTACTGATCCTTTGTCTTGTGAGTTTTACCTGTGTTCTTACCTTTCTTAAAAACATAATCTAATGTGCCATTTGCACCTGCGATTACATCTTTCTTTAGGTTCTTAAACAAGTTCATCTCTTTGACCTTTTTAGCAGTTTGTTCAGCGAAAGAAGTTAACTTTTTAATATCTCTCATAATTAATCCTTTAAGTGCGGCCCGTCAAAAGACGGGCCTTTATCTAGTCCTGGATCAGCAACAGCTGACTTTCAGGCAGTGTTGACCCTAATTTTGCTCTCTGATCTGCTTCGGACAGATACATTACTATTTATTTCTTTCTCGCTCTGTGTTTTGCAATTGTCTGCTTAGTCTTAATTTTCTTAATACTTTCACGTGGTCCATATCTCTCTGCTAGAGGAGAGTTAGGATGTTTTTCAGATATCTTAGAAAGTGTATCTTTCCAACCACTATCTGTTTTACTATCGATACCACCAGTGCTTGAAACAATGTTTACTTTAGTTGGTGGCATTAACTTGATATGTTTCTGTTTGATAAATTCTTCCATCTCAGAAATAGACATCAAGTCTTCGTATTCTGTTTTTGTCTTTGTATTGTAAAATCTATACGTTGGCATTAGCGTACCAATCTGGAATGTTTCGATTTGTCCATTTAGCAAATTCCTTCTTCGCTACTATATAGTAGTTTTTGTATGCCTTGATTGAATCGCCTTCGACCATACACTCAGGAAACTTCTTCATCGCCTGAGGTGGTTCTTTGAAACCTTTGTCTTCTAAGTTCTTAGGTGTATGTTTTAGAATGTCACTGAGCAATGTCCAGCTGGAGTGATCTTTGCCTTTTTGGTTTCCGTATCTATGTCGATACTCTCTGGCAAGTTCACACCACAAGTTGAACAACCACTGGTAATGCTGACTAGAAGTACGAGCCCAAACAGTAGACGGATGATTGAAATGACAGGCCTTGTATACAATGTTCTCTAAGTTATCTGGCAATCTGTATCGTGTAACTTTTCTACCCAATTTAGATTTACCAATGTATTTCTCGCCGTCAACCATTCTGTGTGCCGTAGATAATATTTGTGCATACTCAACAAGCATTTTGACGACATGCTTGTCACAATGCATCTCTGCGGCTACTTTGGGGTCATTGTCTAAATAAAATATATTCATATATATAATCCAATATAAAAGATAAGTATCATTATACCACAAATTCCTACAAAAGTCAAGGCTTTTCTTTTCAAGTATTTCTGATTATTTTGGTATGTTTTGTCATCTGACGGTAGTGGTTTTGTCATTTTTTTACCCTATAAAATATGTGACTATCAATTCTTGTAATCTTTTCTAAGTGATCTGCCCAATGTGGTTTAACGTAATAAGCATGATAGTGTGTTGCATCTTCGACTACGTTCGGTACTTGATCTGGCATCGCCAATACAACTCCTGCAACCATTTTTGCTTTCTTCCAAATCTCTGGTTCTCGTATCTTATCTGACTTACCATCACAAAACCAACTGAATTGACATTTGTTTCTGACAGGAAAATGCTCTGCCCATGTGTATGTAGGACCTTGTTTTACTACTTCACAAACGGTGTTTGGATATCTCGGATGTTTAACTCTATTCATTGTTACTTGTGCAACTGCAATCATACCTGCCTGTGATTCCGATCTCGCCTCAAAATAAATGTTTTGTGCAAGACAATCAAACGCATGGTTCTTTGGTTCGTACACTTCACTCTTTGCTGTACCCCAATATAAAATTGTAATTACTAATACAATAAAAAATAATAGTTTCTGATAA
>CEWA01031587.1_pt1 | contig 10798 bp, 10 predicted proteins | sample 530361 | NCBI WGS metagenome assembly CEWA01 (sample SAMEA2620000, study PRJEB7988) | marine metagenome | biome: marine biome (ENVO:00000447); feature: surface water layer (ENVO:00002042); material: "saline water (ENVO:00002010), including plankton (ENVO:xxxxxxxx)" | depth 5 m
TTTGTCATATCAAATGTTTAACTAGCTAATTTTAGTATTTGAATTATATCATCCTTTTTATTAATAGGCTTTGGGTTGGACTGAACTGTAGGATGATTAAGGCCATATTCCGCAATTTTATCCCAGTGACTTTCCTTGATACCAACTTCTTCAAGCGTTTTTGGTAAGCCAAGATCCGAAATCAATTCACTTACAGCCTCAGAAGCTGAGAGATTTGGCCTACCAAGAGCATTTGCAATCCATTTTTGTTTTTCTTTATTATGGCTTTCGTTCCATTTTAAAACTGCAGGCAACATTACACAAGATGTGTGTCCATGAGGTACAGATCCAATTGAGCCAAGAAGATAACCAATTCCATGGCTGGCTCCCATAGGAGTATTTCCTAAATTTTTTGCAATCATCCACACTGCTTTTTGTGATAAGGATCTAGAAACAATATCCTCTCTATCTTTATAAGTACCTCTTAATGAACTTCCAAATAATTGAAGTGAGTTAAGAGCCATTGGTGGTATTAGAGGATTCGTAGAGTTTGAACAAAGTCCCTCAACAGCATGATCCACAGATCTAATAGCTGTTGATAACCAAAGCCAGTCAGGTGTATGAAGGGTTATTTCAGGGTCAAGTATAACTACTTGAGGGCATATATCATCACCTGTATACCTCTCTTTAAGCTGAATTTTAGTATCCATTGCGCCACCAATAATAGAGTATTCTCCTCCAGACAAGGTTGTTGGAATAGCAATTTGTCTAATTTTTGATTCAATTTTTTGATGCTTATTAGATATTTTTTTTAATTCATCTACGGAATTTATTCCAAGTGAATAACATAATTGAACAACTTTTACTGTATCTATCGGCGTACCTCCGCCAATAGTAATTATTATATCGGGTGAATGTTTTTGTACTTCATTTGCGCATTCAATAACATTTTCTAGAGGAGAGTGCTCAATGCAATTATCAAATAGACCAACAAATTTTTTACCCAAATTATCTATTACTTTATTAATTTCGTTAGTTTTTTTTGATAGCGTAGATGAAGAAACAATAAAGACTTTTTTAACGTCTAATCTTTTTATCTCGCTTTCAATTGCTTCTAAAGATGGGGTATCCCAAATTACTCGGTCTAAGGGGCTATATGTATAAACATTACTCATTTCTTTTTGCTGGTATATAAATCATTTATTTATCTGATATAAATAAACCAATTTTATCAATTGCCTCATTAGCCTCGGGTAAAAATGGTGCATAACCATGAAAAACATGCACCATGTCATCCCATATTTCTAAGGTTACATCACAACCAGAAGATTTTGCTCTCTCTTCTATTTTTTTAGAATCGTCTAGTAAAACTTCTCTAGAGCCAACCTGAATCAAAATAGGAGGAAATCCCTCAAAATTTCCATAAACAGGTGATGCATAAGGATTTTTTAATTCTGACTCATCATTAATATAGATATCTTTAAAGGCTGATATAGCATCTTTTGTAATATACGGATCCAGGGATTGATTAATATCATATGAACCAGACACAGGGTCTAATTCTGCCCATGGAGATAGGGGAATTACAGCATTTGGGAGCGCCATGTTACTGTCTTTCAATGCTAGAGTAACTCCTAAAGCCAAACCACCACCAGCAGAGTCACCACATATAAAAGATTTATTCGCATTTTGTTTACCTTCAGGACCATTTTCTAACATCCAATTAAATGCCTTTTTTGAGTCCTCAATCGCTGCTGGAAACTTATTCTCTGGAGCTAAACCATAATCTATAACTAAAACAGAGCAACCTGTGGCCTTGGCTATATGACTAGTTAAAGATAGATAACCTCTTATTGAGCCAATCGCATAGCCACCGCCATGTAAATATAAAATTCTTTTATCTGGATCTGAGTTTTCAGTTGTAACCCATTGAGCATAAATACCATCAGCAACAATTGGCATAGTTTTTCCAATTGGCTTAATGCTATCATCAGCAGAAAAATAATCATCATTAGTATAACGAAAATGTTTCATACCAATGCTTTCATCCGTTATTGAAAAAAAGGTTTTCACAAGATTTTCTTGATGTTTTAAAACCGTTTGATTTTCTATAGAACTCATTTTTACCTCTTATTAAAATTAAGAAAGACTCATTCCGCCATCTACTGTTAACATTTGACCTGTTACATAAGAAGCCTCTTCACTACTTAGAAAACAACACACTTCTCCCATATCTTCTGGAGAACCCCACCTTCGAAGTGGTATACTTTTTAGAGAATTCTCATACCTTTTTTCATTGCCAAAAGTAACCTCAGTAAGTTTTGTTGCAACATAACCAGGGGCAATACCATTTACTCTAATTCCATCCCTAGCCCATGCTTCAGCTAGTGTTTTGATAAGAGTCAAAAGCCCGCCCTTTGAAGCAGAATATGCGGGATTTCCTCTAACAGCATGAAAGCTTGCACCAGAACCTATAATAACAATTGAGCCATTATTTTTTGATAAATTTTTATGAAAAAATGTGCATGATGCCATCACTGAATTTAAATTAAGATCAACAACTTTTTTAAAAGTCTCCATTTCAAATTCCTTTTGATCATAAGCGACAATTCCCTGTGAACAGACTAAAGTATTTATATCATTGAAAGGTAAAGATAGTTTTTCTAAATTTTTAAGTTCAGATAAATCCAATTTTTTATAGATACATTTATTAATATTTTCAGATATTTCCTCATCATAATCATTTATGTTATTTCTTGTACCAGTAATACATACATTTGCACCTTTTTCGATATAAGAAGAAGCTATACCCCTTCCTATTCCGCTGCTTCCTCCAATGACAATTATATTTTTATTCTTATAATTCATTTTATATCCATTACGCCGAATAACCGCCATCAACTGGTAAGGATTGACCGCTAATATACCCAGCATTTTCAGATGCTAAGAACACTACTGTATCAAATAGTTCTTCTGGAGCACCAGCTCTTCCAAGAGGGACTTGATTCATCCATTGATCTAGAATTCCACCAGGAGGAGAGTCAATTTCCTGAGAAAGCCCAACAGCAATTAACCCAACGGCTACACAATTAGCCCTTATACCATGGTGACCTTCTTCTCTGGCTATTGCTGTACATAAATGTTGTACTCCAGATTTAGGAATGGAAGATAGGCCATCTGTACTAATATATCTATGAATTGCTGCTGTTGTTAAAGCTGTTATAGATCCGCCTCCGCCTTCTTTTAGGATTGGAACTACTGCTTTAAGAACATGATAAAAACCTTTGATATCAGCATCTAAAGTATAATAAACATCCTCAGGTTTTGCTTCTAAAACTGGCATAATATGTAAAAAAGGTCCTGTGGCAAAAATTACTGAATGAATTTTACCAAATTTATCTTTTGCTTGATTAGAGAATTTTTCAACAGCTTTTAAATCAAGAAGATCAACGCTTCCAATTAATCCATCTCTTCCTATTTTCTGTATATTAGTTAAATTACTTTCGGCGCTTTCTTTATTTTTAAAATATGTAAATGCTACATCACTTCCACTCTCAGCAAGCAGGTTTACAATCCCTGTGCCAAGACCACCTGAGCCTCCAAAAACTAATGCGGCCCCATCAGAAAATCTATATTTAGTCATTTATTTCTCCCTTTTCACAATGTAATAAAATCATAAAAAACTTATGCTTAAAAGCATTAAATCTAAGAAACAATTATATCATTTGGATTAGTCTCAAATGAATTCATTAAAACCTCTTTTATTGCAGGAGCAGCTAAAATTTTCTCTTCTGCATCTTTTGAAACAGCGTTACCTTGATGAAACCTATTTTCTATACCTTTGAGAATACAGAAAAGCTTTATTAATGAAAATATACATGCATTTCTTAGTGATTGAATATCTACTTCTTCTTTATATGATTTTTCATACCATAATAAAAAATCACTTGCCGATGGAAGACCATTTTCCTTCCAGTCTCCTCCTATCCCGTAAAGAACTCCAGATGGTATCAACCAGTTTATAATTTGAAAACTTATATCAACTAGAGGTTCTCCAAACGAGGACAGCTCCCAATCGAGTACAGCCTTACATTTCTTATCATCACTAATAACGGTGTTATCTAACTTAAAATCGCCATGTAAAAGTGATAAACCACCATCTGAAGGTAATTCAGTTAAAATATTCTTATAAATTTTTTCAATTTCTTTATCTTTTTTGGACTCATCATGAAAAATTTGATCATACCAAAGTGATAAATTTCTTTTCATAAATCCATGATTTTTTTTAAAAGGAAGATTCAGTTCATTAATATCGTAACTATGAAGCTTTCCTAAAACTTCAGCTAGAGATTTGTATATTTTTTTTTTATTTTCAAGGTTTTCATTCGGTAGAAAGGGATCAAAATTAATATCGCCTTCTTCGAAGTTCATCACGTAAAACATTCTTCCAATTAATTCTGAATTATCACATAAAGCAAAGGGTTCTGGAGCCTCAAAACTTTTACTTGATAATGCCTTTAGGACAAAATATTCTCTGTCAACTCTATGAGCACCTCTAGCTAAATCACCTATTGGTTGAGTTCTTAATACCTTAAAATTATTTTCAGTATCTCTTATCAAAAAGGTAGGATTAGATTGTCCATCGCCTATTGACTTAGGATTAAAATTTTTATCTACAAAAAAATTTTCTAATGATAAAAATTCAATAATTTTTTCAAAGTCACTTTGATCAAGATCCATTATTGTTTATCTCTAAATATTGATTTTCAGCATTTAAAAACATTAATTCATAAAGACTCTCAAACATCTGAATCATTTCTTCAGGGGAAGAACTGTTATCGATCCAATTACTTGAAATAGAAGCTTCGGTCTTTTTTTGAGAAACTTCTCTAAATTCAATGTTAGCTATATAATTTTTAACAGGAAGACATGAATTATCTACAATAGAATATACAAAAAAACTTTCGTCATACATTGCTTCAAGTCTCTCTATAATCTCTCCAGGATATTTTTGTTTTTTTCCAAGAGTTAAATATCGTAATGAACCTATATCATTGCTCTCACATTTTACTTCATCTATTATTGGAGGGGGGAGAAGAGAGCCAACATTTTTAAAATCAGACATTCTTCTCCATAAATAACTTTTAGGAACATTAACAATTCTTTTGTGATTTGCGGATTTAACAATCATAGTCATAAAGCTCCATTTAAAAATATGGCATTAAGATCTTCATCATTCTTTGCATTTAAAACCTTTTCAACCCATAAATGAAAATGTTGATTACCTTGTTCATTTCTTCCAAATAAAACATGATCAATTATTCCTTCTTTTAGACCGGGTTGTGATGAAGCACCTGTAGCGTAATCTTCATTCATAACTACTTGCTGAAAAAAATCAAATTGTTCCTCTGCTGCTTCAGGATCGGAAGGAGGTTTCTCCATTATATAATATTGTGTTGTGATACTCTCATCAACTTTCTTACCTGGCAATATTTGAGATATCAGTACGCCGCGCCCTCCTGCATCAAATGATGCAATTGAAGTTGTTGGAAAAACAGTCCAAACACCATAAGTCAATGTTTCTAAATCCCACTCATCCTCAGATTTATCAATTAATTCCGCTAAATAACCAAGTGTTTCAGTTGCAATATGACCTTTGTCTACAGCTGGAGACTTTATATGTTGATGAGGCCCCCAGCTATAATAAAGTCCACGATTAGTCGCATCAACTCCAAAGGTCTCTCGATGTAATACTGGTACATGATAGTATTCTAAATAACCGTCATATGCTATTTTCCAGTTAGGTCCTTTAAATGTACGTTTTGAGACAAAAATCCAATCAGAAAAAGAAAATGTTTCTAACATCTTATCATACCCAGATAAAAAACTGGGTATATCAACTTTAGATTCTGGATTAATAATAGCCCAAATTAATCCTGCAGATTCATAAACGGGCAAGGACTTAAGTCCGTAATTATTTTTATCAATTTTTCCAAAATCACTCTCTGAGCTAATAGCAATTAATTCTCCAGAATTTGAAAAATTCCAACCATGATAAGGGCAGGTGAAACGATTACTATTACCTTTATCTTTTTTTGTAAGACAAGCTCCTCTATGAGAACAAACATTTATCAAAGCATTAGCTTTGCCGCTTTTATCTCTTGAAAGAATTAAGGATGTTTCTGCAACATTAATAGTTTTAAAATCTCCAGGATTAGGAATTTCACAAGATGGTCCTAAAATTATTGGGACTCTCTTTATAACTTTCTCTAATTCAGCATCAAATCGATTATTGTCTGTATAGTTAGATGCTGGTAAACGCATAACATCTTTTGCCTGTCTCATTGTTCCAGCTTTGGCATGTTTAATGACATCACGAGCAATTGGAAGTAAGTTATTTCTTCCTTTATTATTTAAATTACCGCTCAATTTCCTTCCCCCCTTTGAGAATAAAATAATATTTAAAAATTAAAAAAAAGATAGTTAGTGAAGGATAATTTTTAAATTTTTTTCAATATTGCAAGTTATAATACCCATGATATGTTATTTATTATTTAAAAAATCATAATAATAAAAATTCTGGGGATGATAAATTGGGTACAAAAGTCGATTATGATGCAATTGTTGTTGGAGCAGGTTTTGCTGGATTAGCATTAATTCATCATCTTAAAAAATTAGGTATTTCATTAAAGGTTTTTGACAAAGCATCTGGAATTGGTGGGACTTGGAATTGGAATAAATATCCAGGCGCAGCTACTGATAGTGAGGGTTATTATTACTGCCTATCCTTTTCAAAAGAAATTATGCAAGAATGGACTTGGTCAGAGAGATATCCAGGTTGGGAAGAAACAAATCGATATCTTCATTTTGTAGCCGATAAATGTAATATGTGGCCAGATATTCAACTTAATACTGAAATTATAAGTGCTGAATTCAATAATGATGAAAAAATTTGGACAGTAACTACAGGTGATGGTGAAAAATTAAACTGTAAATACTTTATAAGCGCTATGGGAATGATATCTCAACCAGTAATTCCGAGCATAAAGGGTAGAGAAAAATTTGAGGGTCCTTGTTTTCACTCATCTAGATGGCCACAAGAAGGACTTGATTATGAAGGTAAAAAAATTGGTATAATTGGGTGTGGTGCATCAACTGTTCAAATGTTACCTGTAATGGCTAAAACCGCAGAAAGTGTTACAGTTTTTCAAAGAACTCCAAATTTTGTATTACCCGCAATGCAAAGACCAATGACACCAGAATGGGAAAAAGAAATTAAAGATAATTATGATGAAATTATTCAAAAATGCAGAAACCATGTTTTTGGTATGGCTTTCGATAGCCCTGTAGGACGTAATGCGGTTGATACACCCCCCGAAGAACGTGAAAAAATATTTGAAGAGAACTGGAAAGGTAGTTTTCGATGGGTTTTTGAAACATTCGATGATCTTTTAGCGGATCCAGAGGCCAATAAGATGGCAGCTGATTTTGTTATCAAAAAAATGAAAGAAAAAGTCAAAGATCCAATTACTGCAGACCTTCTTACCCCAAAAGGCTATCCTTTATTTGCCAAAAGACCTCCATTAGATCATGGTTTTTATGAAGCGTTTAATAGAGAAAATGTTAAACTTGTCGATATAAAAAATAATGAACCAATATCAGAAATCACTAAAAAAGGAGTTAAAACAACTAAAAATAATTATTCTTTTGATATTATTATTTTAGCAACAGGTTTTCAAGCATACACAGGTGCTCTTGAAGCTTTTGACATCAAAGGAAGCAGTGGTTCAACTATTAAAGATAAATGGGAAAAAGAGTCCAAATCAATCATGGGTGTATGTATATCAGATTTCCCAAATTTGTTTACTATTACTGGCCCACAGGCCCCTTTTGCTAATCTACCCACTTCAATTGAACAAAATGCACTTTGGATTTCTGATTGTATAAAAAAAATGGAAGAAGAAGGACACACATTGTGCCAACCCCTTCAAGAGGCAGAAAATGAATGGTCTGCGCATGTCTCCGAAATTCACAAACAAACATTAATGGATGTTGGTGATCAAGTTCACTCTTGGATGATGGGAGCTAACATCGAGAATAAAAATGCAAGAGTTTTAATTTATTTTGGTGGTGCAGGGGTTTATTATGACAGGTTAAGAGAGTCTGTCGATAAAGGTTTTCCAGAACTAGCATTTAGCTAATTTTATTCTTAAACTCGCCTGACCAAAAGAGAAGTGGTTTTTTATTTTGATTCAAAATTTTAAAATTATCTACATTACCTATTATAATTGAATGGTCCCCGGATGGAATAATTTCTTTTCTTGAGCACGCTATCCAACCTAATGATTTTTTAAGGATAAGACCAAATTCATGATTAATAAAATCTTCACCATCTAAAGAATGATTACTTTTCATTGATAAGAGTTTAGCAATACCTAATTGATCTTCAGAGAGAAAATTAAAAATATATTTATCTTTATCAATAATTTCCTCATAAACATCAGAGCTATTATCAATACACCATAATGTTAAAGGTGGATTGAGAGAAACTGAAGCGAATGAATTTACAGTAATTCCTCTAGGTTTTTTATTCTTACCATAAAAAGAAATTGCACAAACACCAGTTGCAAATTTTCCAAAAATATCTCTTAAGTTACGATTTTGAGGATTTTCAGAGTTCATTGTGTATCTTTTGGATAAAAATTATACTGACTTAGTCAGTTATTTTAACTGGAAGAGAAAGATAGCCTTTTACAAATGAAGAGTTTACGCGTTCAGGTTCAGCTAATACTTCAATGTTATTAAATCTTTTCATAATTTCTTCCCATAATATCTCTAACTGCATATCAGCTAAACGATTACCAACACACCTGTGAATTCCGAACCCAAAAGAAAGATGAGTTCTTGGCCTTTCTCTATCTATTATAAATGCATTAGGGTTATCAATAACCTCTTCGTCTCTGTTCCCAGATACATACCACATTACAACTTTATCACCTTTTTTTATTTTTTTTCCTCTAATTTCTGTATCCTCTAGAGCAGTTCTTCGCATATAAGCTAAAGGTGTTTGCCAACGAATAATTTCTGGCACCATTGAGTAAATTAAGTCATGGTTATTTCTTAATTTATCATACTGGTCAGGATTTTCATTTAAAGCAACTATACCACCTGTCATTGAATTTCTCGTGGTATCATTACCTCCCACAATTAAAAGAATTAGATTACCAAGATATTCCATTGGCTCCATATTTCTAGTTAACGGATTATGCGCAAGCATTGAAATTAAATCAGTTTTAGGTTCAGAATTCACTCTTTCATTCCATAATTTAGTAAAGTACTCTAAGCATTCATATAATTCACTGTACCTTTGCTCATCAGTTTCGATAACGCCATCTCCAGGTCTAGCAGTAGCAACGTCTGACCATCTTGTTAATTTATACCTATCCTCAAACGGAAAATCGAATAATGTAGCAAGCATTTGTGTTGTTAATTCAATAGAAACACTTTTCACCCAATCAAAAGACTCATTTTTAGGTAAGCTATCAAGAACATTTTGTGTTCTTTCTCGAATAAGACCTTCCATATTCTTTAAATTACTCGGTGCAACAACAGGGTTTACTGCTTTTCGTTGAATATCATGTTTTGGAGGATCCATGGCAATAAACATCGGTGTGGTAAATTCTTCGCGTGGATCAAAAAGAGTTATGGCAGGTTCAGAAGAGAAAATTTTATGATTTGTATCAACTTCCATAATATCATTATATTTTGTAATTGACCAATAAGGACCAATTTCTTCATCAAGAAATTCCCCCATGCCCAAATCAAATGGTCTTTTACAATAATGAACAGGGTCCTCTTTTCTTAAGCGTTCAAAATAAGACCACATCACGTTATTCTTAAAAAGAGCTGGTTCAGCAGGGTGAATCTTATCCAAAGGAACAGAATATGCGTCAGGTATTTCTATTTTTTTATCCATATTAACTCTTTTTTTAAAACAGTTACTTAACAATACATAAAAAAAGATTTTCGTCTATGTATATTAATTATTATTAATAATTTTCCAGACCTTCATTGGGGTAATTGGCATATCAAGCTCTTTAAAATCATATTCTGATAAAGCATCATATACAGCATTAACATAAGCAGTAGTTGAAGCTACGGTTCCAGCTTCACCACAACCTTTAGCCCCTAACATATTCGTTGTACACTCTGCCTCCTCATTAAAATCTAAATCAAGATGAGGGAATTCATCTGCTCTTGGCATATGATAATCCATATATGAACCATTAATTAACTGCCCAGATTCTTCTTCAAAAATAGCATGCTCTCCCATAGCCTGTCCTAAACCTTGGACGATACCTCCATGAACTTGGCCCGCTACAAGAAGAGGATTAATTATTTTTCCAAAGTCATCAGTTGCAGAATAATTATCTATCTCTATTCTTCCAGTTTCTTTATCAATAGATACTTCGCAAACATGGCAGCCATTTGGAAAGGTAGGATCTTTATGCTCATAAGCACTCTCACCATCAAGAATCTGAGTATTAGATTGACCTTCTGCCAATCTAGCAACTGAGAATAAATCAATATTTCTATTTGTTCCTTTTACCTCAAATAAAGGGCCAGCATTTGTAGTATATTCTATATCGTCAACAGATGCCTCAAGCTCATTGGCAGCTATCTCAATACCTTTTTTTAACATAGCCTCAGAAGCATCATTGATAGCTCCTGCAGCCATATACAATGACTTTGATCCACCTGTACCACCTCCCCCAGGTAAGTCATCACTGTCACCAAAATGAACGGAAACATCTTCAGG
>CEWA01017041.1_pt1 | contig 10753 bp, 10 predicted proteins | sample 530361 | NCBI WGS metagenome assembly CEWA01 (sample SAMEA2620000, study PRJEB7988) | marine metagenome | biome: marine biome (ENVO:00000447); feature: surface water layer (ENVO:00002042); material: "saline water (ENVO:00002010), including plankton (ENVO:xxxxxxxx)" | depth 5 m
GGGGGTTGACAAACCTCCTTTTTTATTATTATAATTAACCATGAAAGGGTTATGAGGAACTTTGAAGAGCTTATATTGGGGCATTGGTTAAATAAACATCAAGCATTCAGTAACCCGAGGACTTGGCCAATGATTCACCTTAGATACACTAAGGTAGAAGATGGCGTCCTAGAATTCAAATCATGGTATAATTATTTGAATGATTCACAACCATATCGTCATAACTATTTCTTCTGGAGATATGAGACTGATGGTTTGGTAAGAGTAGAATCAGTAAACCTATTAGATCCTGAAAAGAAATATGGTTGTCCCTATTGTATTGTATGGGATGGCGAATACTGGACAGGTAAACCTGACGGTCCTTGTGTCTCTAGAGGACTTGAAGTAGAAAGCACAATGAAATTCAATGATTACGAGTACTTTGCCCGTGATGCTGGTAGAAAAGTTGATACTGGTGAATTAGTTTGGGGTAAGGAAGGAGATAAAGGAGAATTTCATTTCAAGAGAGTGACTAAATAAAAGAAACCCTTTATAAGATGCAACAACGCTCAGATTTTGCTGGCAAGGATGGTTACACTTGGTGGGTAGGAGAGGTCGAGAATGTCGATGATCCTGCTGGGTTGGGTCGTGTCAAGGTAAGAATCCTTGGATGGTATACTGGTCACCAAACTAAGGAAGACTATACTAAGACTGTCCCTACATCTACATTGCCATGGGCAACTGTATTGCTCCCTACAGACAAAGCACAAGTAAAAAACGCAGGTACTGGCACTGAATTGCAGTCTGGTGCGTGGGTCCTTGGTTTCTTCCTTGATGGTGAAGAAGCACAACTCCCTTGTGTCATGGGTGCACTTCGTGGTTTCCAAACCAAGGCAGATGATAAGCGGACAACTGTTGCAGATGGCACACAGGCAGAGAAGCGTGCTGTCAACCCTAACCAGGCAGCAATGGATGGCACAGAGGTTAACTCTGGATCTCCACTGGTTAAGATTCAGTCTGAGCAACCTTCTGATGTAAATGGTGGACAGGAAGAATCCCGTGGCACGGGTATCTCCACTGCTGAGCAAACTACTGAGGGTAACGCAGTTAGTAACCCAATCAAACCTCCTACACAAGCACAGAGTATTGCTGATGGTGCGGTTGGTCCTGCTGGTGATGGTTTTGAAAAAGATATGACTCGTATGCTCACTGAGTTGGGCACGATGGCATCATCTTTGGCAACTAATCCTTCTGGCACATTCGTGTCAATGATCACAGGTAAATCTGTGTCTGGTGATAAGATGCTGGAGCACCTAGGTAAGATCTTTAACTTTATCTCAGGTGGTCTGTCTGGTATCCTTGCACCACTAAAAGAATTCTTGGCAGAAGTTATTGCTAAGGTTGTCAATCAGATCGTGAAGATCGTCTCCAAGTTTATCCCACTGGCAGTGCTGATGGGTATCATGGATCTGCTACAGACAATCCTAGATCTCTTCTGTATCACTCCACCTGGTTGGTTAGGACTGGTGCAAAGTGCGCTAGGGGATGTGAGTGGGTTTGCCAATAGTATGGCAAATATGATTGTTGACAAGGTTGTGCAGTCCAGCATCGGTCAACTCATTCAAAACAAAGTCCAAGGTATTACTGATCGTATCCTTGGTGGTATTAAATCAGCAACTGAAAAGGTAGGACAGATTGCATCCACTGTCGTAAAAGGTATTAATACTGCAAAAGCACTAGCATCTAAAGCAAGGCAGATTGGTGATACTTTGCAGCAGATCTTCTCCATTGATTTTACTTCACTTGACTGGGGTGATCTTATTGGTTTCATTAAGATGCTGCTGGGTCTATTTGTTAAGAAAGACTGCGGGAGGAAAATTAAACGACCGAAGTCGAAACAGTGGTTCCCATTGTTGGGGTCCACTGATTGTGATAATCTAAGCACATTCATCCAGTCCACACCTTATGCTAGTGTGGCAGATTACTCTGGTGATACCAGTGGTAAATCATATATTAATAGTCTATTTGAAGGAATTGATCCTACACTAATGGCAGTGCAGGGTTGGTTGAATGGCACCAAGCACATCGAAGATGCAACGCCTGGTAAATTCAAATCAATCGTGCAAGGTCCTGGTGGTGTTACTAAATTCCAAGACTCATATGGTAATGAGCACACCAATGTCCCTAACAATGAAACAAAGATCATTGCAAGAGACCAGTGCACAGATGTTAAAGGTAATAAGTGTGTCACCATTGAAGGTGACTATAACTTGAAAGTCATGGGTAACTTCAACCTTGAGGTTATCGGTGCATTCAATGAAAACATGAGTAATGGTCCTCAAGCAGAGGCATCTGGATCATCTAAGAAACCACCTAACGATAAAGAGAAAACCAGTGGTGGTGGCGTTAGCACTGGACAACCTGATAAGGATGCTCAAGCACAAGAGGATGCAATCCTTAAGGGTGTTAAGAAAGAAGAGCGTAAACTTGACAAACTAGAGAAAGACCAAGACAACAAAGCAGACTTCTCTTATGCAAGGCAAGTGCCTTGGGATGGTTATGACTATCCTCGTGTGCCTGGTGCTGACAAATATGGTCGTCACCCCAATGGTGCTCAACTGAAAGGTCAGGTGCAGGACAAGAAAGAGCAGAAATCTGCAGAGGTTATCGCTGGTGATCACAACGTTGCATACACTGGTGATGTTTCCATCCAAGGTAACAAGGTCAAACTGACTGCTATTTCCAACTTCAACATCAACGGATCTACAATCAGACTGGAAGGTAATACCATTCAGAATGTTGCTGATGGTGAGATTACTAACGAAGCAAACTGGATTTCATCCTTCTTGAATGCTGGTAGGTTTGAATTTGTTGGTCTGTTTAATGTATTTCCTGGTCTTATTGGTCAATTCAGTGTTGTTAAAGGATCCATTGTAGATATCACATGTGACGTGCCATTTCCTGGCACTACACCTCCTGTGCATATGAGAATTGGTGTGGGTAACACACTTCCCACTGCTATGGCAGATATTATTCTCGGCACATCTGGTGCACACTTTACATTCGTTACCTCAGCAACTGGTGCTATTGGTGAGATTGTATCCTCACCTGGTGGTGCTATTGTTAACCAAGTGACAACTGGTCTTGCATCTTATGGTGTGGGCACTGGTTTCATGGCAACTGGTTGTGCTGTTGGTCCCCACCAAGTCTATGGCTTGCCATTGCTGCTGAATTGATGTAGTATGGAAGGGTCTAAGATCCCTTTCAATGGAAAACGAAACCTACCTGGAACATATTTTTGTCAATTTTACTCAGAGAAAGATCACTATCGTAGACGATGAGGGTTACGATGAAGTGATTCAGTATCGATTTGATGACGAAGGTGCTGAAGGATTCCATGAAACTATCACATCTTTCAAGAAAAACGTCCCTGACGAACTTATTACTTATTCCGCTCCATGAATATTATTCAATTAACCCAAGAAGAATTTGAGGAGAATGTTGACTTTGCTCTCAAACTGGTAGAGAAAGGACATACTGTAAAGATGAAGACTAAACGTGATCGCTCTGTGATGATTGCACCTATTGCAGGATTCGTTGAGCACGATCCTCGTCTTAACATCCCCACTCCAGAAGAAGCAGAAGTAGATTCCCCAGAAGATATTGCTGCCTATGTGCAGGAATCTCTCGCTGATATGACGAGGGACTTCTAATGAAACTCCCAGTATTTGAGATACCAATCTATAAGTATGAAATTGAAAACTGGGAAGAGAATAAAAAGAGTCTGATAAAAATTCTCCCAGATTTTTTACAGAAGGGAGATTTCACAGATTACTATGATAATCAAATGGCATCATTCATGCCTCTGTATGCAAACACGGTGTTTAACCTAATACAGAAGTCAATGGAGGATTTTGCACAGTATTATCCATGTCCTGCCCAGATTGTAAATATGTGGTGTGAGAGATCACGAGCGGGTGACAGACACGAACCACATAATCATGGTGCTACTGGATTCTCTGCTGTATTATATGTGCAGTTTGAAGAGGGTAAACATAAACCAACTAGATTCTTCTCACCATTCGGAGATCCCGCTAATGGTGATCTCATGCAATACGAACCTGATGTGAAAGAGGGTGATCTCATCATTTTTCCATCATTCCTAATTCATGAAAGTCAAATGTGTGACACGGATTATGAAAGAATCATAATCTCATTCAATATCATGGGACAGGACCAATATAATATCCTACATAGTGTATAACCTGTCAGTTTCGGATGAAGAAAATCAAGATTCTCTCTCATTACGCACATCTTGATGGTTTGGATGGACCAATCGGTATTGTCCAGATTTGGACTTTTTCAGGAGTGCCTTTCACATTTGATGAATTGCCACTTCCTGTCCAACAAATGGAAGACGTAGCACTTGACGCAGATACAAGAGAACGCTATCATATCGAAGATCTCTACCGATGGTCCGAATATCTGATTGCTGAAGAAGCACATCCACTCCTATTCGATCTGGAGTATATGATCGAGAATTTTGAAGAATTGCCAAACTAGCTCAGCTGGATAGAGCAACTGTTTTGTAAACAGTAGGTCAACGGTTCAAGTCCGTTGTTTGGCTTCCGTGTGAAGGAAGTATGATCACTGTAATCGACAACTACTTACCACCTGAAGTATATGAGCATCTATATGACCATATGGTCAATGATGATCATTTTATGTGGGTATGGTCTAATGGAGTTAATGCTTATAAAGATGGGCACAAGCAATTTGTGCACACCATTTATAATGAATACAAACCACAGTCGTGGTTTTTTGATCACTTGACTCCAATCTTTGAAAAGTTGCAAGCAACATCTATTATTAGAGTTAAACTCAATCTACAACCACAAGATGTAGAGAATACTGAGCAGGGTCTACATATTGATAATGAATCTCCTACCGCAAAAACTGCTATAATCTATTTCGGCACTAATAATGGTTACACCAAATTCGCTGATGGTCAAACTATCGAGACTGTCGCTAATCGTGCAGTTATCTTTCCTAGCAGTTATCAACATTCTGGTGCTACATGCACAGATGCGTCGGAAAGGATCGTGCTAAATATCAATTATCATGAGTGATATTATTATTGTTGATGATTTTCTTTGTCCTGCCTATCAACATCTGATCGAGAATTATTTCTTTGGTCCTGCTGTTGAGTGGACAGAGATTGATGACATTGCTATGGGTGACAGTGGTGGACTTGAGCACCTAGGTAATAAACGTAGAGGGTGGCACCACATTATGTGTGGTCCTAATAAACCATTCCCCGATGGATCCACTCCTGCATTTAACTTAATTGTGCCCATGGTGCTAGAAGCATTTGATATGTGTGGGTATAGAGTTGATGATATACATGTATCAAGAGCATTCAAAACAGATCCTCACGAGGATCGTCTTGAATTTATTCATGTAGATTTACATTCACCACATCATGTTTGTCTATATTATCCACATGATATTGATGGGGACACTATATTTTATGAGGAGAAGTGGCCTGATGTAACTATGGAAACTCAACCAACAACAGAGTTTCATGAGTTTAGAAGGGTATCTCCAAAGAAAGGCAGAGCAGTGATCTTCGATGGCACACGATTTCACTCGGCATTTAGGTCCGCTGTCAAAGATCGCGTTGTGATAAATACCAACGCTTTTGTGTCTTATAAATAAAACTGTATGAAACGCTAGGATAACGTGGCAACTAAAAGGATCTCCCAATTAGATACTATTGCTGACGCATTGGTCACGGGCGAAGCTGTTCTTCCTATCGTTATCTCTGATCCTTTGATCCCTAACCGTAAGGCAAAGATCAATCAACTGTTTAGAAGTCTGTCTGCAGGTTCTGCGACAGCTCCTGGTATGGCTTTTGATTTGGACCGAGATACGGGAATCTACCAATCTGCGGTCAACGAGATTGGTTTGACATTCGGATCTGCTTCTCTGTATAACAGTCGCACAGCAAATACTGACGGATCATCGACGCTTGTTATCAGAGCGATTGATTCCGCATCTGCAAATACCAACGTGCAGATATCTCCACAAGGTAGTGGATTTTTTACAGTGCAAGGACAAACTGTCCTCACTGACGTGCAATTCTATCTTCAAGGTGATCAAAACACTGCGAAGAGAGCACACTTTAACGTTGATACTATTTCGTCTCAGTCTGGCACACGTCGCTTTGATTTGCCCGATGTAGGCAGCAGCACGAGCACAACTCTGGTTGCTAATGACACCTTCCAGACGCTGACTAATAAGACTGTTCTTATTACTGACGCAAACCTTTCGATCATTGGATCTACTACCACATCGAAAGTTGCTAAGTTTGAGGTTGATAACTGGGAGTCACCTGGCACTCATACATATAAACTTCCCGACTTTGGTGCTGCTAATACACAATCTACTATTCTGGATGATATCACAGAGCAGAATGTGTTTAACAAGAATATGGTTAACCCCACATTCTCTAACACACCATCAACCGACGAAGAAAATAATCCCACGAAATATGTCATCTTTGATTCTTCAGAGTTGACACTTGATCGCACAGTTACATTCCCTGACCTTAACGTCAAGGTAGTTGGTGAGGCATCGTCTCAAACACTGACTGCAAAGGTTTATAAGGGTGCAGTATTCGCGGATACTGATACTGAATTGGGTGATGGAAGAAAGATTCAGTTTGATCTATCCAACATTGAGGATAATCAAACATACAACTTTGCTTTCCCAAACAACGCTATTACAGCGCCGCTAAATAATCCTCAGGGCGAACCTAATATCCTCGTTTCTGAGAGAAAGACTCAAACACTTTACAACAAGACGGTAGAGAATTTTAGTCTTAACAACCCCAACGAGGTCAATGGTATTATTAACATTGACACCTCAAACATCACCGAGGGTGTTACAATTCAATTCCCTAACGCTGATGCTACGTTGTTGTCCACCAACAACATTTCTAACCTTGCAATTAGTTTCGGTGGTCCTATCTCAGCACCTACACTTGGTGGTCAACTGAGACTCCAATCACATTTCCAGTCAGGATGGTAATTAAAAAATGACAGCAGGAAGACTCGCAGCTAGTAACCCAAGCGCAACAACAAATACGGTGCTGTATCAAGCACCCATCACTGCTACTGCCAGCACAGTTGTCAACGTGACAAACTGGGACAGTGGAGCAGGCACCTATAGAATGGCACTGAGAGATTACGATCAGGTGTTGCACCTTGATGGACAAGAATCTCAAAATGGTGGCACAAAAACCACCTATCAGTATCAAAAAGGTAACCCTATTAGTGCATATCAACTGGAAATTTCTCCAGGATATAACTATGCTGATGCCTTGCCAGGATCTAATATTGACTCTACAAACGGTGCAAAAGCAAAACTTTTAGACATCTTCAAAGAGATTACTGATGTCACCTATTACACACAGGTGCAGTCTCTCAACGAACTTTCCTACGGGGGTGTTGTTTCAGGTACATTCCAAGCAGGTGAAACTCTGACTGGTGCAACCTCTGGACTTACCGCTACATTCCGTGGTCAAGGTGTCGCTAACAGTGTTTGGAATATTATTCCCAACGTATCTAACAGTGCAACCTCTCTGCAAATCTCCAGAAATACTGGTCTTGCAGATGGTATGTATCTTACATTGACAAATGCTGGTGATACTTCTCTGACTGAGATTGTTTCTATCGATGCATCTGGTATTAACACAACCACCAACACTCTGACTATTACTCGTAGTGCACTTGGCACAACTGCTGGCGAGATTCCTCCTGGTCGTCTTGCAACTGCATGGTCTGCATCTGGCACCGTGACTGCAATCGACGAGGGTGGCACATTCGCTGCTGCTGATACAACTTTGACTGTTGTTAACTCTACTGGTTTTGTGACTGGTAGTTTTATTCTGATTGATAACGAGATCCTTGAAGTTACTGGTGTTGCTGGTAACGACTTGACTGTTACTCGTGGTATGGTCGGCACAACTGATGCAAACCATAATAACGCAGTTAACGTTACTCTTCTCACCAACAACGGTGACTATCTTGTTAACTACTTCAGTGAAGGCGAAGACGTTACAGGTAATACATCTTCTGCATCTATTACTCTTAACTTCACTTCAACCGCATCTATTGTAAACCAAAACCGTTTCGTATTGTCTACGACTGGTTTGAATGCAACTGATCACACCTTTGCTGATACTTACACTCTTGATGTTGATAGGACATATATCTTTGATCAAGAGCACGCAAGTAACACAAACTATCCTATGAAATTCTCCTCTGATAACGCAGAGGGCACCAACGGCACACCTACACCAGGTACTGAGTATACTCAGAATATTACTAAGGCAGGTACTGCTGGATCTTCGGGTGCATTTACACGAATTGATGTTGCTGATAGTTTGACACCATCACTCTTTGCATATGCTGATGGTTTGACTGGATCCCCTCCAGCGGCAGGCGGCACAACTGGTGTTGGATTTACAGCAAACCTTGACTTTAACCCAACATACACTAGAATCTATGTGTATGATGTTTCAGGCGAACCTTTTGCCGCTGCTGATACGTTTACTATCGGTGGTACAACTCAAACTATTCAGGCAAATGGAGTTTACGCTGGTCCCTATGGATATGTGCATGACTTTGATGATGTAACTAATCATCTGAAAGTGTCACTGTCTCCTGGTTCTCCAGCATTCACAGCGGGGACTGTTTTCTATGACACACCTACACTCACAAACGCCGACCGTCGCAGGACGGAGGTTGTTGACGGCAAAATCCTTACGATCAACAACATCGGCGCTGCAGACGGTTCTCGTGCTGCAGGCACTTATGCTAACCTTACACCATCCTCAACTACTGGTAGCGGTGATCTCACTACTACAAGAGTAACAGTTGTAGTTGATGGATCTGGCGCTGCTACGATCACACTTGTTAATGGTGGTAAAGGACATGCTGGATCAGATACTATCACTATTAATGATGGACTTCTCGGATCTGGTGGTGGTGCTGCATTGACATTTGATGTGGCAACTATTTCAACGGGAGTCCACACGGGCACAACTGGTGTCTACTCCGCAGAGGATTACATTTTCTATGACAAGGCGATTGCATCCAAGGTAACTGATAAGAATACAAGTATTGTTGTTGGTCCTGGTCAAAACCTTTTGATCTATGGATCAAGTGCAAGTCAATCATTCGTTGTGAATGGTTTTGAAACTGAGTCTTCTGATTATGTCGAGATCCCACTCAACAAGGACGCCAATGCTGGTGGTGCTGCTGGTGGCGCACCTGGCGGTGGTGGAGCACCAGGTGGTGGCAACTAATAAATAACCATATCAGGACGCAAAAAGTAAATGGCACTAACCCGTCTTAAAAATATCATCACGTCTAGGACAGGACGTATTATCTACGTCAACCCTGACGACTTCGATGCGTCTGACGCATACGACAATAGAGGTAACTCCGCGCTGCGTCCTTTTAAGACATTGCAACGTGCATTCCTTGAGGTAGCACGTTTCTCATATAGAGTGGGTCTATCTAACGACGAATTTGACGCATTCTCAATCTATCTGTATCCATCTGAATATGTTATTGACAACCGTCCTGGTACGGCAGACTTCAATAGCATTCAACCATTCAACGAAAACACAAACTTCGATCTAACGTCACCCTCTAACGAGTTGTATAAATTCAACTCTGCTCAGGGTGGCATTGTCGTACCTAGAGGTTGTAGTGTTATTGGATCAGACCTTCGTCGTACTAAAATTGTGCCGAAGTATGTACCCTATCCTACAGTTAGTGGTGCGCTCGGTATTACAGCATCTAACGAACCACTACCAACTGCTATCTTCAAACTAACTGGTGGTTGTTATTTCTGGCAGATGTCATTCTTTGATGGTGACACCACTGGTGTTTACTATCGTGATGATCTTGCTACTATTGCCCCTAACTTCTCTCACCACAAACTCACTTGTTTTGAGTTTGCTAATGTAGCAGATCTGGAGCTTTACTATCAGAAGATCTCGAAAGCATACGCTACAATTCCTGATACCTCTGGTATTGTATCTCAGGACCAGATTCAGGCAAGAATCGAAGAAAACAGAATCGTTGGTCCTATTTCGGACGAATTTGCAGTATCGCAGATTATTAGAAATGGACAAACAGCAACAGCATTCACCGTGGATGAATTGGGTAACCCCAAAAACCACGGATTCTCTGTGGGTGTGGCAGTTAATATTTCTGGTGTCACTGGTCCTACTGATCAGGATGCTCTACTTTATAACGGGTCATTCCTAGTTACGTCTGCACAAGGTAACCAGTTTACCTATCAGATGTCAGCAGAGCCCACGGGTAACGCACTTGGCAGTAATGTTCTTGTTAAGGTTGAGATCGATACTGTTGACTCTGCATCACCATATGTCTTTAACTGCTCGCTAAGATCAGTTTGGGGTATTGGTGGTATGCACGCAGATGGATCTCGTGCAACTGGTTTCAAATCAATGGTTGTTGCCCAGTTTACTGGTATTTCTCTACAGAAAGACGATCGTGCATTTGTGGTGTATAATCCAACAAACGGAGCGTATGAAGCGCAAGCGAGTGGATCTGGTGCACACATTAATGGATTGGCAAAATACCGTAAAGGATGGCGTCACTGCCATATTAAGGCATCCAATGACGCATTCATTCAGGTTGTGTCTGTGTTCGCTGTGGGATTTGGTGATCAT
>CEWA01012296.1_pt1 | contig 10664 bp, 23 predicted proteins | sample 530361 | NCBI WGS metagenome assembly CEWA01 (sample SAMEA2620000, study PRJEB7988) | marine metagenome | biome: marine biome (ENVO:00000447); feature: surface water layer (ENVO:00002042); material: "saline water (ENVO:00002010), including plankton (ENVO:xxxxxxxx)" | depth 5 m
GGTATCTTCCTGAAGAAGATCGGTGAGTATATCAAACCCGCCGCAGGTTTCACTATCGTTGCCACTGCTAACACCAAGGGCAAGGGTTCTGACGATGGACGATTCATCGGCACGAATGTACTTAACGAGGCATTTCTTGAGCGTTTCCCAGTGACATTTGAGCAGGAGTATCCTACACCTGCTGTTGAGAATAAGATGCTTCGTGCTACATGTGAAGCACTGAATGTTCCTCTCACTGGTGATGTTGAGCAGTTCATTGCCTATCTGTGTGACTGGGCAGATATTGTCCGCAAGACATTCAAAGATGGTGGCATTGATGAGATCATTTCTACACGTCGTCTTGTGCACATTATCCGTGCCTATGCTATCTTCGGCAAGAAAATGATGGCAGTTGAGATGTGCCTAAATCGTTTTGACGAGGAGACTAAATCTTCCTTTATCCAACTTTACACCAAACTTGACGGAGAAACTGATGCAGAGTGAATATCTTCCTCTTAAAGAATGTTGGGTTGGGCGATGCTATTCGCCTGACCTAGTTGATGACCCTTTCGTTAAAGACATTCTCAGGGAAACTGAGGAGGATCTGGAGTTCTTTAGTGATGTTCTTACTGGTGCCGGTGTTGTTGTACGTCGTCCTGAGTATACAGAACCTGACGTAACAATCAAACCTCAGTTGTTACATGCACGAGACCATCTTCAACGCATTGGTAACACATTCTATGTTGGTCCACGTTATCAGAAGAACATCAATGATTGGTTAAGTCTTCTTGATGGACGCATGGAGTATATCACACTGGATAATATGTGTGCTCCCAGTGTTGTCCGTGCTGATCGTGTCTATGTTGATGCTATCGGATGGACTAAGAAGCGTTTCGATTGGTTGAGTCAAGCACACAAAGACATTGAGTTTGTTTATGAACGCTTTTCTAATCGTGCTGAGGACATTGAGCGTCACACTGATGGTGTGTTCAGTGTAGTTAAGGAAGGTGTTATTATTGCAACACCATCCGCAAGAAACCTAGAGTATTGTTTCCCTGGTTGGGACATTCTCTACGTTGATATTAACTCCAGTGATCTCAAAGACATGAACTATTCTAAGGAGATTGTCTGGTCACCATCACACATCCCTGACACATATCGTCAGTGGGTAGGATACTCACCTGAGACATTCTTTGACGTAAACTGTCTTCAACTGGACTCCACCAAACTTATGGTCACTCGCTACAATAAGCAAGTCTTTGATTTCTTGAAGAAACACAACGTTGAACCCATTGTAGTTCCCTTCCGGCACAGATATTTGTGGGATGGTGGTCTTCATTGCATGACATTTGATTACGAGCGAGGATAGAATCCCTCCTACATATCTACATAAGCACCATTCACCAACAGATGAAAAGACTCTATCAACTCTACGAGATTGATGACTTTATTGATGACAAAATAGAGGAACTCTTTGAAGTTGAGGAGTACGATGATGAAGAGAGATCATCTGATCGTTATGAGCAAATGGCACAACGTCATCATGCTTGACAAATGTTCACCCATCTAGTAGAATCTAAGTCGCTTAAGTTTTCTGCCATGCTGACCGAAAGAGATCTTAAATCACATGATGATCATGAGATGTTCGCTAAGTATCTTGGCATTGACTATGATACTTACTATGAGATGATGATTGGTGCTGACGACTCATCAGAGGATCTAATGGTCGGCATAAGCAACGCTAATCAGTCAAGGCGTTGACACCCCACCCCAATCTGCTATAATACAAGGGTCAGGCAAGGGAAGCGGAGACGCAACCCACACAACCACAAGTAGCAAACCACTTGACACCTGACCGTCAATCTGCTACAATACACACAACAAGCGGAATGAGATGCGCCGCAACCAAAGACACTCAGTTGACAACCCTACTTCATTTCTTATCATGCAAATCACCGGTTCTTCTTCTATCGCTGCTGTCACCTTCGGTGAGAACAACGCTGTTGGCGTTCAGTTCACTTCTAGCGACACTGAGTACGGTTTTGTTGCTAAGGATCAGAACGCTTTCCGTGCTTCCCTTGAGAGCACCATTGCTGGCAAGCAATCTGTGGGCAAAATGATCGCTACTGCACGTCGCAGCGGTGACCTGACTGCCGTCTGATTCTAACGGTTGACAACTGAATATCTTTGCACTTTGCACGTCTTCGCAAACAAACCTCCTACATATCGTAGGGGGTTTTGTTGTATATTATGAACTTCGCAGATAAGGAACAGATTCGCGATTGGTTGATAAATGGACGCTATAAGATGGCAGGAGCATATCCCCATCGTGGTTGCAGCATCGATGCAGCGGTGGGATGCACTCTCGCATGTCCTGCCTGCCGTCGTCAATGGCACAAAACTCGTGGACTGCCACCCAATGAGAATGGCAAGAATATGTGTCTCTTTGAGATACAAGCACTGAACAACTTTTACACCTGTTTTCAAATCAACGGGCAAATCAGTGACCCTGTGATGAATCCTGACCTAGATGTGATCCTTAGATGCATACGAAACCGCACTTCTTGCAATATCCATACAGCAGCAACGCCAAAATGGTTGGGTGAGGATCACTATAGGAAACTATTTGCTGCCAATACTAACATAAAATGGATTTTCGGCATCGACGGACTGCCCAAGGACAGTCATCAGTATCGCGTCGGTCAGGATGGGGAAAAACTCTTTAATATGATGCTGATCGCAAAAGAGATGGGATTAGATACATGTTGGCAGTATATTGTCTTTAAATATAATGAGAATGACGTTGAGGAAGCAAGAGAACTAGCACACAAACATGGACTGAGTTTAGAGTTGACTATCTCGTCAAGATGGTCAGACGAGAATGATCCATTGAGACCCACATTACCAGAGTATAGAGGTAAAACATGGCAAGATATTTGAGACCGTCGTGTGTCTACGAGGACACATTTCAGTCATTTGTATCATCAGGACATATCCTACCATGCTGCTACGTTGATGGATTAGAGCATAGATGTGATGTTCTAGATCCATTGTTTAGTGAGCATTTGAAGGTCATTAACGCATGGAACGTTGAGAACATTGTAGGATCAGATGAGTGGGTAGAGTTCTTCTATATGCTGATGAATGAACCTGAGAGAGCACCTAAAATCTGTTGGGATATGTGTCACTCTGAAGTAGAAAATCCTATGGATTGTACTGTAACAAAACGTGAGGTTGTAGAGGGTACACATGACAGTGCATGAACTGTCACATTGATTACATACAGTCAGGGTTATTGCACTATAATATGTGCATACACAAAGGGAGGAACATGCCCGAAGACACCATCACAGTGGACACTGATGACTTCATTCTAGAACTTAGCAAGTCTGAGTACAAGAAAATGAAGAAGATTTGCAAGAAACTGAACATCAGTTTAAACTATTTCATCCATGAGTTTGACATCAACGTGGAGGCAGAATGAAGGAGTTTACTGTATCAGGAATCGTCGGCGGGTTTCGTATTGAGACTAAGGTGAGTGCCACTAGTCTTCACCATGCGATCCGTGTTTTCGAATCAATGCACCATGATGCCAGAAACGTCTATGTTCTCAACTGATCGTGTGACACTTCAGGAACTGGTCTACAGGTGGGTGATGAACCGGATCGGTGCCCTATAATATGTTCATCAGCAAAGGACACCATGAAAGTCGCGATCAACTATCCCAAACTCATCAACAAGACAATCGAACAAACTTACTACTACTATCCCGTCAAGCGTTACACTGGTGGTGTTGATGAAGATCGCGTACTTCGCATTGTCGAGTTCTCCAATGGTCTCAAATCTCAACAGGTTATTAGCACAAAAGATGCACATTATGATATTTGTGCTCGCTATCGTTCTGGAGCAGAGCATGTAGAATCTCTGAGAAACTATCCTCAACTTGTTAATCGTTTCGCCTGCGCTTGCTGATTCATGACCACACTCATTGCTGAAAAGATCCACGACTATTGTGAAGAATACACTGCTATTCTTCGCTCTAGTTTCATCAAGTGGCGTATTTCTCACCACATTCACGCTATTCAAAATGATGACTGCCCTGACTATCATGCTGACAAGATTGATGAACTTACTTCAGGTGAAGCAGAAAACGTGCCTAAGTATGAGATCACAGTCGGTAAGAAGTATTTCAAAATCATCCTTAATGATGGATCGTCACGCTCAGTACATGCTTTCGTACACAAAGAGACAGGAGATGTGTTTAAGTCCGCTACATGGAATCGTCCCGCAAAAGATGCACGTTACAACATTCTGATCGATGAAGATCGGGAGCATTGCTTCAACTCTGTTGACCCATTCGGTTCTTATCTCTACAAATGACTGACACTATCGTTGATCGCGACCAACTGCAAAACGACCTGATTGAGAGAATCATTGATGATATGGATCTCAAAACCATGGCAGCATTGTTGTATGACATGCTAGACGATTCTTACGACAAATATAGTGTCGATGAGATTATTGCAGAAGCAGAGGAATACTATCCAGACCTTATAGGACAGTCTGAAGACTGACCACTCATGACCCCATCAGTGCTGCTGGTGGGGTTATACTATGTTCAACAGCACAGAGGATCATGGCAGGAGGAATCCAACCCGGCACCGTTGCCACCGATGCAAACGCTCGCAGACTTGATGAGCAATGCAAGCACCTTAAGGATGAGGTTTTTGCTGTGTTGAGTGAGATCTATCCTGATCTTACTATTCAGCGTAAACTCACAAAGGATCAGATCCCTGGCGGCATTGGTGCATGTGAACCCGATGGCGGTGCATGGTTCTACAAAGGTGTGCTGATTGCAGTATTTGAAGGTAAGAAACAACAGGATGCAGGTAATGCAATCGAGCGATGGTTCAAGAACAACTATATCAGCAAGATGATCAATCCTTCCTGTTCTTATGTCACTTTCTGCACTGGTGAAGGTGCATACAGCACTGGTGCGATTGGCAAGGGATTGAATATCGCTCACCTGAATGGATTCAATGAATACTTTCCTGGTGAGAATAGTGCATTTTTGTCAATAGACCCCTTTACTCGTGAGTTCATCAATGCTACAATGATTGAAGTAGTTGGTGAACGTATCAACGCACTCTTTCCGGAGGTGGGCGAATGAAACCACTCTTTATGTGGGCAGGTGGGAAGACTAGAGTCATTAAACATTACTCTCAGTTTATGCCACAAGACTTCAGAACATACTATGAACCATTCTTCGGTGGTGGTGCTATGTTTGTTCATGTGATGAATAACTATAAACCAGATCATGTGGTCTTGAATGATGCTAACGAGGGCATCATCAACATCTATCGTGCTATTAGATCTGATGTTGGTGAGTTCATCAATCATCTGGAATCACTGAGTGCAAAGTATATCCCATTGAATAAAGAGGATCGCAAGAAGTTATACTATGACATAAGACATGAACATGCATACAACTATCTGTCATGGTCACCAATACAAGAAGCGGCGACATTATACTTTCTGATGAGAACTGGATTCAATGGAATCTGGCAGATCAATAAGAACACAAACAACAGGTTTGGTACACCATCAGGACTATTAAATCAGAAAGATGTAATCTATGACATAGAAGTTGTGAGATGGTGGCATCATGCATTGCAGAACGTTATCATCGCCAAGGGTGATTGGCGTGATGTTTGTGGTGATGATCCTACTGGATTTTTCTTCTTCGATCCTCCGTACCGTGATAGTTTCGCAGACTACGGAAATGCGTTCGATAATGATGCATTAACTGATTTAATCGATTTTGCTGACCGACAAGAGCAAGTCTTCGTCTGCAACCGTGCCGATGACGATTATTTCGATAATATCAACAACTCGTTAAATGTGCATTACTTTGACATCACATACACTGCGGGAAGACGTAAAAGAACTGATCAGGGTCATGCTGCAAAGAAAGCACGAGAGATTTTACTCTATAAAGTAAAGAGAAATAATCCATTGATGGACAGTCTGCAAGGTGTCCCCTTAGCAGCACAGCAGGGGGATAACCCTGTTATGATTAGTGCAACAAAGCAAAGGACATGATCACCAAAGCACACACCCTTCTTTTCCTAGATCAACTCACACCATACCAAGCAAAGCGACGGATGGCAGAAGAGGAGAAGCGTATGCAACAAGAATGGGAAGAATGTGGCAAGGATGCCCAAACCCTATTCGATGAAATGTTCGGAGGTTGATGTTATGTTGACTCGTGATGAGATTAACAAACAGTTGCAAGATCTTCGCACCGAACGTGATGCTGCTCTCCGTCAAGTTGACCTCATTCAAGACTGCATGAATGAGTTAATGCGGAAGCGCAAACTATTAGCACTCTTATCAAAGTGATCCCCATGCACATCATCGCCACATCAAATCGTATCATCAATGGTATCAACACACCTGTCGTAACTGTTGACGGGTTTGATATAGATACCATTGAAGATCGTCGTGAACGACTGAGAGCAGATATTAGCAAGTTGCAAGCAAAACTAGATACATTCGATCAAATGGCAGACATGTTAGATAATGAGTGGGCAAGATTACAAGAGAGCAAAGGATTTTAATGTGTGGTATTGCCCTGGTACATAGTAAGCGAGAAAAGATTAAGCATCGTTTACTATCAGTTGCCAATGAAGAACTAGGCATCCGTGGACCTACATCGTGCACACATTATTTGAGCAACGATGTATACATGTTTCAGAGTATCCTAGCGATTCAGAGTGAACCAAAGGATCGAGGTTTTGCTCAACTTCCTCATCATTATGATGTGACATTGTATAATGGTGAGATCTACGATGCTGATGAGAATGAGATCATCAAGGATGTGAATCGTGATAAACGGTTAGCATCTGTTGATGGCATGTTTAGCATCGTGAATGTTAAGTGCAACGGGCAATGGTTTGATGTTAATGCTTATCGTGATCTGATTGGTGAGAAGAGATTATATTATTATGATAGCAAAAATCTATTCGTCATAGCATCTACACCGCGATTCATCTTCGAGGTGATGCGATTGTATGGTGAAACACAAGAGATCGACACAGTTGCATTGCAAGACTATTATGTGATGCGACATGGAATCACAAATAAGACGGGGATTCGTGGTGTTGAGATGTTACCACCGGGGAGCAAACTAACATACAACAAAAGAGGAGTCAAGATTGAAAAGTTATGGAGTACGAGACAATATCTCAGGACTGATCTAACTCGTGAGTTATGTAAGATTGACTTTGACACATATGTGAGTCAGTTGCATGAGTTACTATCAAGAACGATGCGAAATATGCATCAGAAAGTTCGTCCTAATATCGATACATTCAGTGTTGTCAGTGGTGGTGTTGATTCATCGTTGGTGACATATTATGCAGAAAACTGTGGGATTGATATTGTTAGTGCACTGACACTAACATTTGATGGAAAGGATACAATAGCACAGCAAGCGCATCATTTATTCAAACATCTAGAGTGTAGACAATGGAGTGAGAATGTAGATCGTGAGTTATACTATGATGCATATCTTGAATCATTGAGAGTATGTCTAGAACCAATCTCATCACATGATTTTGCAAGCGCATATGTGTTGTATGGGATGACATCACCTGGCAGCATTATCTACACGGGTGATTGTGCTGATGAGATATTCTTAGGATATAAGTATTATTCAAACTGCATCACTAGTGAATATGCATTGCCTGTAAGAAGTGATTTTAAATATCAACGATTGCAGGAGATTGAGGATGATTATGAGTATGCATATCATTTCTTTATGGACAATAAGTATACATCAAGAGATGCACATGCAAAGGCAGCAAGTTTTGTAGATGTGACATATCAGGTGCCTAACTCTACATTATTGAGTGCAGATCTCATCGGTGGTGCACATGGAGTAGAAGTGAGGACACCATTTATCAGAAAACATATGCTAGAATATGGATTAAACTCACCCATACATTTAACACAAAATAAGAAAGGACTGAACGAGTTATTTGCAAAAAGTTTCAACAAACGAGCACCAATCAAGCAAGGATTCAGTGGACATCCCAATGCAATGTTCATGCACTTGGATAACATTGATGAAGCAGAGATCATCTTTGGCACATTAACAAACAAAGGACATTCTATGTCAACTGATGTAGAATGGAAATACATCAACACACAACATTTTATCAACTCGATTTACCATGTCTAAGATCTACAAAGTCACCACATATATCAGAAGCAATACTGATGTGAAGAAATGGTTTGATGATACATTGGAAGAGTATTTGGAAGATGATGAATACATTTTAGAGACCAAGGTTGAACCAGTTGGAGAGGTGGCACAGCAGAGCACCTAAATCACCCTGAGCACCCTGTAGAATAACCTCAGTTAAGCGAAACGAGATGATCCGACGCCATGCCACTGCTGCCGACTTCGAAGCGTGGGAGACTGCTGCAAACGCCATGAGCGATGCTGAGTTAATCTACGCTGCAAAGGACTGCCGCAAGGTTGAAGCACTATGGCGTCACCATGATCCCATGGTAGAAGGATTCTACAGCGATCAGGCATCCACTTATGGAACTGTCCTTAACCGCCGCCGAATCAACCGCTGACCCTGTAGGATAAGGACAACAAACAAACACACCAACTATGGCAACTCCAATCTTTACTATCTCACCTGAAATGCAATCATCCTGGGATGACATCATGAACCAAATGTCTACCTTTGTTGTTGATACTTTTGCTGACATTGATATGTCATATGATTGGGTATGTGAGATGTTAGATATTGATGGATTTGTTGAGAACAAAGAAGCATGGAATGATTTCTGGAATAAGTATCAAGATGCTGCTGATCTTGCTGGCATTGATAACAACCGGATCCTTTGGCACGATGCTCACTGAGCACGAATAATAACACACACAAACTAACATGAACTACACACTCAAAGAGATTAGCAATCTAGTAAACAATATGATTGCAATGCAAGGTGAAGATGCACAATGTGGAGCATGGATCTACACAGCAGAGGATTGCGCGATTTATGATGAAGACGGCAACCCAGAATATGTGTGTGATGGTAACCCAGAACTAACAAAAGCGATTTTCAATGAAGTCGGAAATATCGATCATATTTACACTGTTATTCAAGAATGTGTAGACGAGGTTACTGAAGAGAAATACATGCAACAGCAGCAGGAGCAGGACACCTAGCGAACTGTCCACCAAACCCCCACAGACGCCCCATATGCCCTATATTAGTTTCATCGGGAGGGGATCACACCTCACCCACCACTAACCCCCCACACAGAGCATCATGCGTAAGATCGAAACCCAAATGAACGCCGCTATCAGCAACAACGCTGACTGGCAGAAAGACAACACTTCTGTTCACTTCGATCCCGAAACTAACACCAGTGTAGTACGTCTCCACGGCAACAAGATCGCTGAGGTTGACAACGACGGCATCAAACTTTTCGACGGTGGTTGGCAGTCAAACACCACCAAATCACGTCTCAATGCTATTCTCTCAGAGCATGGTATTGCTGGCGAAGGTGTATTCCAGAAGGATTTCCAATGGTTCATCCGCCTGTATAATGGCACTGAGTTCTTCACTATGAACTTCACATCTGGTATGCGTTTGGGTGCACTTGCTACCGCTGATCTTCTCGCATGATTACATCATCCACGCCAGCAGACTATCAAGATTTCTGGCACAATCCTGATCCACTCACTGACACTACCTCTTCAGACATCATGAACGACGATTACACAAACTACGAAGCAGATTTTGACTACAGTGGTGAATGGGAGGATAAATCTGATCTCCTTGCATCACTCGAAGAAGAGACAATCAAAGACAACTATGATGGTGAAACTATCCAATACATTAACAACTTCCGCTGATGTATTTCACACCAATGCAACAAGAACTGATAGTCTACTGTCTAGAACAATGCTCCTCAGACTTCACTGATGAGGAACAATCAGACTTCGAATCTATCATGATGAAGTTCACACTATCACCACCACAATCACCACCATGTGAGTATGATCAAGTCTTAGAATACTCCAAAGCATCTCCACAGTACCTCTGAAGATACCCATGAGTTACTTACATTCAGAAAAGCGCACCTTTTTAGAAATGTTAAATAAAAGGTTTGTGCGTGAATGATAAGATTGTGTAAAAGTTCGTTATTATTCTCTTTCGTCCATCATCCACCGCCTATGTGATCAATCGTCCTTAAATGTCTTCTGCCGTTGTTACCTTAGCGTGCTCGGTATAAGACTCACAGTTCTCACACATTTTCCCAGGATTCTCACACTTATCACCACGGAGTTATTATGAGTAAGCAGCAGGCGATTGAAGCACTCAGCAACACTGAAACAGCAGCAGATCTTATGCTCGTCTTGGAGGCAATCAGCGAACTTTTTTGATCCATTATAAGTGAACTCGCAGGGATTGTCAACCGGGGGGATTGACAGTCTCTGCGTGATACTTATAAGAATGGGGGTGAATGTTGTCAAGCAGTTGACAGTCTTGGCGTCCTTATGTTATGATCGCCCCCTGGGCGTGCCCCCGTAATTAATAAGTACCTTCTTTCTAACCTACAAACGTTTCACCGACCGAGAGATATAATAAACGAC
>CEWA01094987.1_pt1 | contig 10621 bp, 2 predicted proteins | sample 530361 | NCBI WGS metagenome assembly CEWA01 (sample SAMEA2620000, study PRJEB7988) | marine metagenome | biome: marine biome (ENVO:00000447); feature: surface water layer (ENVO:00002042); material: "saline water (ENVO:00002010), including plankton (ENVO:xxxxxxxx)" | depth 5 m
CAATTTAGGATTCATAATGCTCAACAGTTTGAGGAAGCATTTTCTGAAGCGGCATCTACCAAGATGTACTTCTTTATGGGTAGACCACAGAACTGGGATACCACAGCTGTAGCTGGTGCGACCTCTTATGTTGGACAGTCAGCAGGTAGTCAGCATAGTAATTCCTATCTGGCAACCCCAGACGAAAATAATCCTCCAACACCAATTGATAGCTTCAATTACGAGAAAGAAACCTTTGATGATATGATTTCTCTCAAGAGAGTCACATCATCAGATGTAAGATTGGTCATTCCAAGACATAATTGGACTTCTGGAATTACATATTCCATGTATCGTTCTAATTATAGCACTGACTATAAAGCAAACTCAGCAGGAGAAAATGCTCCTCACCTTTATAGCGCCAAATTCTATGTGGTCAATGACTACAAAGTCTATAAGTGTATCTTTAACGGTTCTTCTCCTTCAAACCCTAACGGTGTTGCTTCCACCGTTGCTCCTACGGGAACTAATACTACTGTCTTCACTACCGCTGATGGGTATAAGTGGAAGTTCCTTTATAGCATCGGAACTGACGATGTAATTAAGTTCTTTACTAGTTCTTATATTCCTGTTCCTGCTACTTGGGGAACAGGTCCAGCTGGAGACCCTGCTAATGGAACTGATGTTAAGAATGCTGCTGTTGATGGTGCGATTGATACAGTTGTAATTAAGAATGGTGGAGCAGGATATACAGACAATGATGTCACTGGTTATACTAATGTTCCCATCCGTGGTGATTGGGCACAAAATGGCGGATCTCAGGCACTTGCCACCGTCAAAGTTACTAGTGGAGCTGTCAGTGAAGTAACAATCACAACTCCTGGTTCTGGTTACACTTATGCTTATATTAATGTAAATGCCACTGAAATTACTGGTATTGGATCTCCAAGTACTTCTGCAGTATTGGAAGTTATCCTTCCTCCTTCAGGTGGACATGGTGCTAATGTTTATAAAGAACTCGGCACTAAGCGTGTCATGATTAACTCCAGAGTTCAGTATGATGAGAATCAAGAGTTCCCAGTTGATACTGATTTTAGAAGAATCGGTATTCTCCGTGATCCCATGGAAGCAGGTGGTGGAGCTGCAAGTGGTTCAACTTACAGTGCTCTTACTTCAATTAAGTTTCCTTCTGCTACTTCTGCATCATTTAACATTGATGAAGTAGTCACACAAACAGTAACGGGAGCTTCTGGAAAAGTTGTTTCTTGGGACTCTGGTACTAAGATTCTTAAAGTATACCAGAGCAGCTATGAGCATATTGCTACTGGCGCAACTGGTGGAGACCTCACACCCTTCTCTGGTGGTAATGCAATCACAGGAGCAGGATCTGGATCAATTGAGACTCCAGATACAGCATATAGTTCTACTACTTCTAACTTGACTTTTGCCAATGGTTATTCGGCACCAGAAATCAAGAAGTATACTGGCGATATCATTTATGTTGAAAACAGAAGAACAGTTTCGCGTTCAATTGATCAGATTGAAGACGTAAAACTGGTCGTAGAATTCTGATATATATCATAGATCAAAACCCAATTCTAGCTTAGTAATATGCCCCAGAGTACGAACTTAAATAAAGCTCCATATTTTGATGATTTTGATCCGAATAGCAACTTTTATAAAGTTCTCTTTAGACCTGGATTTTCTATCCAGTCTAGAGAACTAACGACGCTACAATCAATTTTACAAAATCAGGTTGAAAGTCTTGCGAAAGCAAATTTCAAGCAAGGATCTGTTGTTCTTCCTGGGGAACTCATTGTAGATAAACAATATAGTTATGTAAAGGTTAGTTCCTTTACTAATAACTTACAGATTACCGATTATATTGGTAAGAAGATGACAGGCAATAGCTCTGGTGTTATTGCCACAGTTGTAAATGCTGCCGCAGCTACAGACACTGATTCTGCAACTTTATTTGTTAAGTATGAAAATGGTGGAACAGATACTACATCAGTACAGTTTTCAGAAGGTGAAACAATCACAGCAAATACTCCAGGATCACCTACTGCAATTGTAGGTATTACTGGCAATGTAAAGCCTACTGCAAGTAATGCTTTAGGATATGGTTGTGCTGTAACTGTACAAGAGGGTATTTATTTTATCAATGGTACTTTGGTAAAAAATCAAAGTGAAACAATAATTTTAAGTAAATATGACAACAGTCCTACATTCAAGGTAGGATTTATTGTTTCTGAACAATTGACTACAGCAGAAGAAGATTTTTCTTTGCTTGACAATGCTCAGGGATATTCAAACTTTGCTGCTCCTGGAGCACATAGACTTACAATGACAGTATCATTGGTCAAGAGACCTATTGATGCTCCAGATCAAAAAGATTTTGTTCAGTTACTTGAGATCATCAATGGTGCTGCAAATGAAACTGTAGGTATTGCAAATACTAATGCTCTTCTTGAAGATGTTTTAGCTAGAAGAACATTTGATGAGTCTGGAGACTATGTAGTAAAAGAATTTTTACTCAGTCTGAAAGAAAGTCTCGCAACTGCCGATAATAATGGTGTATATCCTAATGGTTCTGAGTCTAAGTTTGTACTTGTACTAGAACCAGGAAAAGCATATGTAAAGGGTTATGAAATTGAAACCACAGGTGTAAGATATGTTGAGGTAGACAAAGCTAGAGATACTGAAAAGCAAGAAAATAATTCAATTACACCATCAGAGTCTTCTAATTATACTGTTAAAAATTTACTATCATTCCCTGATGTAGAAAGTAAGTCACAATCACTTACTGGTACTGGATTGTTAAGCACAAATTCTTTCCAGGAACTTAAGTTTTTTGATAGGTTCACCGATATGCAATTTGGTGATACTACAGCTAATTTAGATGGTACTGCTCCTGATGGAGAAAATTATTTTATCATTACAGTTGAGTCTTTAAGTTCAACTGCTATTCCTACATTACCTGCAAACTATACTAATGGTGCTATTACAGGACAAGTTAGATCTTATGCACTTAATGCCGCATCAAATGAGGCAGTTGCAGTTGTAACTAAGGCGGGTACAGTTGCCTATGAGATTGGTGAATCTATTACAATGGGTGCTGTTAGTGGAACTCTAAAGACTGCTGAGCAACTTTCCACACCTCTTGTAGGTATTGGTAAAACTAGATCTGTTAATTTTGTGTCTGGAACTTCTTCCAGCAATGTCTATGAAAAATCTGCATTATTCAAATTAGGATTGTTTGGGGTAGAATATTTTACCAAGATTAAGTGTAAGAATCCTCTTAACTTTACTGTTGGTAAATTTATTGATGGTCAATCAAGTCGTGCTAGAGGTATTGTTGAGCAACTTTTAACTCAAACAAATGAGATAGTTCTCTCTAGAGTAACGGGTGAGTTTGTTCCTGGAGAAACTTTGCAATCAGAGCAAGATGGTACTCTTACACCATTCAACTTCTCTGAGGAAGAGGGAACTATTGAAGAATTGAAGTTTAGTTCTTTTGGTTCTAGTTATACGAATACTGCTGATGTCACAGCTATTAATATTGATGGAGTAAACAGATTAGCTGATATTGGTGCAAGTAACATCAATATTCTTAATAATGAAATTAGGTCAATCACTATTTCTGCTACTGCTAGAGAAGCTATTGGAACTTTCTCAACCCCACCTGTAGTTGAAATTGTTGCCACAAATGGTTATGGATGTCAGGCAATTGCTATTCTTAATGTAAACAATGTAGTCAATTACGATTCTTCTTTTGTCAAGAGTTTCTTTAATGCTACAACAGGTAATGATTTTGCTGGTGATATTGCATCTACTGAATCAACGTATTATATTGATGGTGGATCAACCTTTAGTGCAACTCAAGGAAATTATTTCATTACAGCAGATAATTTAGGATCAAGACCAGACTTAGATCTTAAGCAAAGTGATGTCATCAAAGTTGTTGACAATACTGGTGTATCTAGAAAATATATTGTTAGATTTGCGACTAAAGATGGTACGCAAGATACTGCAAGAATCTATGTGTTCGGTGCAGTTCTTGCATCATTTAGTGCCAAGAAAGTAATTAGAGTTAGATCAAAACTTTCTGGCGGTGAAAGAAATTCACTGATTTATCCACTCCCAAACAAGCATGTCAAAACATTAGTATTAGATTCTAATGATACTAATATTAACTATACTGTTCAAAAAGAATTTATCGGCAACTTAGACGGTGCAGGTGCTGGAAGTGTAACTGTTGGTACTAACGAACAGTTCTTAGGATTTACATCAACAAATTATGTGATGAGTAATCCTCAAAATGGTCAGCTTATTGATCTGAGTGGTGCCACTACCTTGACATCATCAAATCAAACATTAAATATTGATCTTGGTGCCTCTTTTGCCAATATTCCATTCAAGATTATTGCTCCAGTAAGAAAAGTTGATACTGCACCAAAAACTAAAATCTTGGTAGAAGATGTTGAATATAACGTAAATACTGGTTTCAGTGATCCAATTATTCCTGTTGGATTTGCTGATGGATTAAAATTAAGATCGGTGCATATGTCAGCAACTGCTGCAAATGCCACTAGACTTGATGTTGATATTACTGACCGATTCATTTTTGATGGTGGTCAGAGAGATACACATTATGATTTGGCAAGAATTATTCTAAAGCCTGGTGCTATTTTACCAACAAATAAACTGTTAGTCGTGTTTGATTATTTCAAGCATGTTGGTGGTGTCAACACAGGTGATTATTTCACTGTTGATTCTTACACTAATATTGATTATAAAGATATTCCTGATTATGATTCATCATCCTTTGGTAAAATTTCTCTGAGAGATGCTGTTGACTTTAGACCTAGAGTATCTGATTATGATGGCACTGATACTGCAACAGTTCTTCCTGGATACAGTGATAAACTTACTGCAAATGCAATGAAGTTCACTGGAACAGGTTCTTCTGCATCACCTGTAGCATTACCAGGAACCGCATTTGAGTCTGGGTATGAGTTCTATCTTAATAGAATTGACAGCGTTTACATTTCCAAGAACGGTAGTTTTGTGGTTTCAAAAGGAACTCCATCTCTTAATCCACAAACTCCAGCAGAAATTTCTGATGCAATTCTGTTGTATCATGTAAATATTCCAGCATATACTTATCAACTTTCTGATATCACAACTAAGAGTTTTGATAATCGTCGCTATACGATGCGTGATATTGGAAAGATTGAGAAGCGTATTGAAAAATTAGAATATTATACAGTTCTAAGTTTGCTTGAGCAAGATACGTTCAATACTCAAATTAAAGACGAGTTTGGTAATGATAGATTTAAAAATGGTATCCTTGTAGACAATTTTGAAGGTCATGGAGTAGGTAATACATCATCCAGTGACTATAGATGTTCAATTGACATGCAGACTGGTGTTCTAAGACCAAGTTATGCATCATCACAAACTAAATTGATTGAGAAGAATGTAAATGACTCTCAAAGAACTGCAGATGGATATGTAAATAAAACTGGATTTATTACTCTTCCATTCACAGAAAAAGTATTGGTACAAAATACCTTTGCTACAAAATCTGGTGCTATCAATCCAAATAAATCTTCTAAGTATAGTGGTATTTGTATCCTAACGCCAAATATTGATGAATGGAAAGATACCTCAGTCACTCCAGAACTTATTCTAAACGAGAATTCAGTTCTTGATAATATCAAGAATGGTGCTGACGTATGGGGTAGTGTTTGGAATGAGTGGCAGATGAACTGGTGCGGAACTCCTACTTACGCTCTTAGCAATTCTACTAACTCTACAAATAGTCAGTTTGCTGATGTTTCAAATCTTGTAATTTCTGGTAAGACTAGATCTAGAACTAGAAATGGCACCCAAAATAGACTCTCTCCTTATGGAACTGCTTCAGTAACAAAAGGAAGTAGAACTGTTTCTACGCCATATAATGCATATATCAGATCAAGAATGATTCAATTTGTTGCTAAAGGTTTGGAACCAAATACAACATTATATGCTTTCTTTGATGGAATTGATGTTACTAAATGGATTAATCCTGATGATGTCACCAATATTGTAACTCCTTTCACAGGAATTGGTGGTTATGCTGAAAAAGGATTTGGTGAACCTATTGTAACTGATGATGATGGTAACATCAGTGGTATCTTCTTAATTCCAAGTGGACATTCTCCTATCAAAAATAAGAAGACACTTGATTATAAGACTGATATCGCTACATTCTATGATACTTCTAGCGATAAGAGATCATTTGTTGTTGGAAGTAAGTCATTTAGACTAACATCCAGCAGCACAAATAATGGCGATACTGAAAATGTTTCAACATTTGCAGAAACTCCATATACAGTTTCTGGTATTCCAGATACTACAAGTTCTACTATTTCATCTACAAGAGTTCCATACATCTACAGAAGATCACCATCAAATTCTGATAGTGTTCAGTATGTAAATAGTTCACTTTCTGGATCTGATCAGTCTGGACTTTTAGATCCTATGGCACAAACATTTACTGTGTCTGGATTTGAAGATGGTGTATTTGTTTCTAGTATTGACTTGTTCTTCTCAAGCAAATCAACTCCAACTGGAGAAGATACTAATAGACCCGTTTCTCTGTATCTCACAGAAACTAATGGTGGTATTCCATCAAGAAATGTTTTACCGTTCAGTGAAACTACACTGTCTGCGGACACCAATTTGAGAATCAAGATGTTGACTGATGTTCCTACTGGACTTACTCTTTTTAAAGGTGAAACAATCACTGGTAAGACATCTGGTGCCACTGGAACTATCAAAAATGATCTTACAGTAACTGTAGCAACCACTAGATATAATCTTATTTTATCAAATCATAATGGAATTGATTTTGTCGCTGGTGAAGAGTTTACTGTAAACAGATCTCCAGCTATTACTTCAACAACTTTTAATATTGACGATGATTCTGGAATTATTGAAGAAATTCAAGTTGACACCTTTGGTTCTGCATATACTACAGGAACAACAACAGTTAATATCACTGGAGATGTTGGTGGTACGTTCGGTACTGCAGCAACAGCATCTGCAAAAATTTACAATGGTAAAATTTATGCCATTGATGTCACAAATAAAGGCAATAATTACTATACAGCACCAACTGTAAGTATCAATGGTGGAGATGGACTAGCCACTGCAACTGCTATCCTGAGGATTACTAATCCAGCGGTTCGCATGGGTATTTCAACATCAGATGACGCAACTGCTGCATCTAAATTCACATTTGATGGTCCAGTATACTTACAGAATGACGCTACATACGCAGTAATTGTTACATCCTCTTCTCCTGATTATAAATTGTATAGTTCAGTTGTTGGAGAAAATATTCTCAACAGTGTAACTAGTGCAACATCTTCTCCAAATGTAGGTGCTCTGTTTAAATCACAAAACTCTGGAGCATGGTCTCAAGATGATCTTCAAGATCTTAAGTTCAACGTAAATAGATGTTCTTTTAGCACCGCCACTACTGCAACTGTTGAGTTAGTCAATGAAGATTTAGGATTCGTTAAGTTACCTGATAATCCAATTTTCGTTGATAATATTCAGGGAACCTCACAAAAGTTTGGAGCAAACCAAAAGGTTCTTCGTATTTCTCATCCTAATCATGGCATGAAGGAAGGAGATTTAGTTATCCTTGATAATGTTATCGGATCTGGTTCTGCAAATGCCATTTATGGTATTCCAGTTTCACTGATTAATGGTCTCCATAATGTTCAGAATGTAGGACTTGATGAATATTGCATTCAAATTGATAGCACTTTATGGAACAATGCTAATGTCTCTATGACAGGCAGTGGTTCAGGTGGTGGAACTGCAATTAGAGCAACAACGAATAAATTATTCCAAGTTGTTTCTCCTCAAGTTTCAACCTTAACATTCCCATCATCAAGTGTATCTCAGACAATTAGAACTGCTTATGGTAAGGCAGTAGATTCTTCTACAGATAATGAATATAGTCTCGCTACAGCAAATTCAATCACAGCGAACGATAATTATTATTATGAAGATAGTAGGGTCATTGCATCACCAATTAATGAATCTTTGAGAGCTGGGTCATCCCAACTCAACGGCAATAAGTCAATTCTTTATACTGTATCTTTATCAACAACAAAAGATAATGTATCTCCAGTTCTTGATATTGATAGATCTAATTTAATTACTGTAGCAAGTAGAATTGATAAACCAACAGGTAATGAGGATAGATTTGGAACTATCTCACAAACTTTGACTGTTCCAACTAATTCAAACTATGCTGTTTCATCAATCACTCCTGATACTGTCGGAACAGTTATCATGAAATTTAATCAGGCGACAGGTGGTAACTTCACTAACACTGTAGATACTGCCACCAGATTAACACAAACAGCATCTAGTGCATCTGGTCAGATTGTTGATGTTAATCTTAGTGAGAGCACATTAACTATTATTGATGTCATTGGTGAATTTGTCCCATCAAACCCCATTGCCCAATCTTCAATTACTGCCAACTTAGCATCTCAAACTATCAAATCAGGTATTGTTGTTGGATGGGACTCTGGAACTGGATCCTTGAAAGTGAAATTGACTACACCTAATCTCTTTGAGTCTGGTGACCTCATTAATGATACCGCTTCAGGCGGTGGAATTGTATCTAGAGCAGTTTCTGCTGTATCAGATTCTAAGGGATTCTTATTCGTTGAGGAAGATAGATTCAATGGTTCCACGGCATCTAAGTATTTGACTAAAGAAGTCAGTTTAGATACGCCAGCAACTTCTCTTGATTGCAAGTTAACTGCTAACGTATTCAGTAATGATAACGTCAAAGTAATGTATAAGATCCGTCCAGATGGAAGTAATGAAAACTTCAATGATCTGGTATGGGAGTATTTTAACGGAACTGGTCTTTCCGATAAGAATTCTGAGGTTATTCCAAATAATCTTAAGACTCTCTCTCCATCAGTTGAGGATTTGGATTCCTACTTAGAATATGGGTATAGCGCCAATAATCTGAAACCATTCTCATCGTTCGCGATTAAGATTGTATTTGTTGGCGATAATCCTGCACTTGCTCCTAGAGTAGAAGATCTCCGCGTTATCGCTAGTTCCTGATGGACAAAATTAAAGTTGATGGTCACAGCAATTTATATCGCGATCCTAAAACTGGTGCTGTGATCAATTCTAATCGTAATGATTATGAAAACTACATGAAAGCGAAAGCAAATAGAGAGGGAATGGTTTCGGAGATAAATACTTTGAAGCAAGAACTTGATGAGATCAAGCAGTTACTAAAGAAAATTACCAATGGCAATTAGAGAAGTCTTAGTTAGTTTTACATTTGAGCAACAGCGCCAGATGATTAATCTCATCGGTACTGATATTGGTGATGCATCAACTTTGCTAACGCCAACCAATGTTGTTGTGCCTGCAATCAATGAAATTGTCAATGGTGATGTTGATTTAGTTAATCAGACCCATGGGATGGATGATGGCACACAGTCATCCCCAAGTTTATATTGGGATGCTGGTCAAGGTTTTTATAAAGTAGACGCAAATAAAATTGGTTTAACTACTGGTCTTGCAGTAGAAGGAAATTTAGAAGTAGACGGAGATATTACATTTAGAGCAGGTGCAGGAAGTGGCGGTACTCTTACTTTTGGTGACCTTGATACTGATAATATTGTTTTAAATGCTGATGTAAACTCAAGTATTATTCCTGATTCTGATCAATCATGGAATATTGGTACAGTATCAAAGCAATGGAACGATCTCTATATCACTGGCACTGCATACATTGATACTCTGCAGATTGATGAGAATGCCACCATGACTGGGCATTTGACAATGGAATCTGGAGACATCAGAGTTCCCAGCACTCAAACTACGGTATCTTTATTTGATAGTTATGCCACCACAGTAAATGCTTTTGGTGGTGCTACTTCATTGAACATGGGACCAACTGGAGCAGGTGGTGCTGATCTCATGTTGAGATTTACCAATATTTACTGTGGTAGAACTACTTTAGGATTATTCAATCAGAACGTTGAAACTCTCAATGCTTTTGGTGCTGCAACTACCATTAATATGGGTGTTGCTGGTAGTCTTGGCGTAAACACCAACTTTAACGTTGCTAGTGATGACTTTGTTCTTTCTGGCGACTTATCAGTTAACGGTGGAGAAATTCTTTCATCTCAAAACACTGTTGACTTGTTCATCACTCAAGGTGATGTAAGAATTGGTGCTGTTGCTGGAAGTGGAACTACAACTGTTCAGAATACTCTGAAAGTTCAAACTAATATTGATGTAACTAACTCTAGTACTGACTTCCTCATCAAAGACAATGAGTCATCTGCATTAACAGTCAAAGAAGGGACTAACGATTATGTTAAGTTCACTACAACAAATGCTGATGAAAAAATCCTAATTTACAAGGATGTTTATGTCATTGGTAATCTTGATATTACAGGAACTACCACTACAATCGGTACTACAAATTTACAGGTAGATGATAAAAATATTGAATTAGCTGTATCATCAGTTCCTTCTGATGCTCTAGCCGACGGTGGTGGAATCACACTGAAAGCTACGACAGACAAGACGA
>CEWA01047304.1_pt1 | contig 10532 bp, 6 predicted proteins | sample 530361 | NCBI WGS metagenome assembly CEWA01 (sample SAMEA2620000, study PRJEB7988) | marine metagenome | biome: marine biome (ENVO:00000447); feature: surface water layer (ENVO:00002042); material: "saline water (ENVO:00002010), including plankton (ENVO:xxxxxxxx)" | depth 5 m
GCCGACGTTTAGCGTCGTGATACCGAATGCGTTAGCCCATTGTTCTTGATCGTATGTTCTTGCGAATGCAGTCGTATCAGCTAAGACACTTCCAATATGTACCCATTCAGGGAAATAACCCTGAGCGGTAGCTTCGCGAGTAAAGTCTCTCATTGCAATTGGATCAGAGCTGAAAAGCACGCTCGTTACCCCTGCTGACTTGAATTTTGAAATTGCCGAAGCGGCGCTTTCCTGAAGAGTTGCTGGGTCAAGCGCGTAGGCTACAGTTTCGACAACATCAACCCCGTTCTCTGCGAGTTGATTTTCAAAATCTTGGTTATTCTTGACGGATGCTTCGCCGCTTTCAATGTAGAGACGACCGAACACTCTTTCCTGATTGTGATAACTTTCATCACCTGCATATTCTGCGGTTCGCCCGGCAAGTTGTTTAGTAACGTATTCAACTCCCATGAGAGTGTTTTGCTCTCCACTCATTGAGAAAGTCCAGCTGAGCGGATCGTTTTCTCGATAAAAATCAATTTGTTGGCTTGGGCCACAGGCAAGACAAGCGATTCCTCGGGAAACAAGCTCGTCTTCAAAAGCGTTTGTTAGATTTGGCCCGTTCCAAACCATGAAGGGATCATATTCTTCCGCTATTTTTACGGCATCTGCTCGTGCCGATATGGGATCCGCTACGTTTCCAGATCCTTCATAAAATATTAGATTGACCTTTCTGCCGTAGGTTTCATAATAAGTTTCATAGTATTGAAGGAGCCCTCGTAGGCTTGCTTCTGCATCAGCATTCGTATCGTCATTTGCTATGGGGCCGGTGATGTAGTTGAGTATGAAGTCATTTTCCTGCCATCGCCAATACACAATAGTTATTGAGTCTTCAGTTACGCCACGAGCTGTTTCTCCTCCATTGTCGCCAGAAAAGGGAGCAAAACATTCCGGTGCTCCCACGACGGGCAGTTTAAGCCTTCCAGTTTCAAGGTCACATCTATCACCCCAGTCAATGTCTGTTAGACATCGAGTTTGTGCCTCTGAGAAAAACATAACTCCGGGGAACAGATCATCTCTTGCATCACCAGCAGTTGGGCAATCATCTGCTACTTCAAGGTCTTGAGACGGGGCGGGGGTTTCTTCTTCAGCTTCAGAACTTTCAGATTCTTCGGTCGCAGGTTCTGAAGCACTGGAGCTCTCTGTCTCGCTTGAGGCTGAGTCGGTTGACTCGCTGCTGCCGCCACAGCTTGTTGCTATAAGTGCAACCGTTGCTATTGCTGCGATGAATATGGTGAGATTTCGCAGTGGCTTCTCTCCTCTGGTACTAATTCTTTTCAATTTCATATCTTGCCCCCGAAAGATTTAATTGACTTGAACATTAGTGCATTTTTTTTCTCTTGGAAATTAGAGTGTCCCGCTTCTTTGAATTGTTTCTTTCGACGACCCCAAATAAGAGGAAACGACTGTGGGGTTATTTAGAACCTCATCAGGTTCACCTTGGGCTATAACTGTTCCTTGATTCAGAGCTATGAATCGTTCGGATAGGTCGGCAAGAAGAGCTATGTCATGTTCAATGACCACAAGAGCTGTGTTCATTTCATTTCTTATTCTTTTTAGCACTGGGGATAGTTGCTCTGCTTCTTTTTGTGCGATTCCGCTTGATGGTTCATCGAGTAGAACGACAGCTGGTTTGTGCGCTATGACGCAGGCTAAGTCAACCATGCGCCTTGTTCCAGTGGATAACTCTGAAATAAATTTATTCTCGTATGCTCTTAGTCCCATGAGTTCAATAAGGTCATTGACTTGTTTACGGATTTCTTTTTCGCTACGTGAAACATGCGGTAGGTGTAGGGCTCCAGAGATTGGGTTTTTCGCTGATGTAAATCGCTCTAAGGCAACAGCGATTGCTTCTGCCACAGTTAAGGAGGGAAACAGTCGAGCGTCTTGAAAGGATCGACCTAAACCTAATTTTGACCGCTCTGCTGGGCTTTTCGTTGTAATGTCTTGCCCGAGTAATTTTATGGAACCACCTTGCGATGGAACGAAACCGCTGAGGAGGTCAAAGAGCGTTGTCTTCCCTGCTCCGTTAGGTCCCATTATCCCGATGATTTCGTTTGATCTCACATCAAAGGTAACTGAACTAACAGCTAAGATTCCTCCGAAACTACGAGTCATATCCTCTACTTCTAGGATTGTTTTATTTTCCTTGGTTGATGGTTTGGAGCTAGTCTCACCTGCTGAAATTTGCGTATTACTGAGAAAGACTGAACGCAGGAGGTCAGGGCGATTTAGGAGTTCTTTGGTTGAGCCATCAAATCGTATTTGCCCTTTCTCCATAAAGTAGGCACGATCAGCAATTGTGAGGGCTAAATTTACCGATTGCTCGACAATAATAACAGCCGTCCCTTGATCTGCGATTTGTTTTATTACTGGGAGTATTCGTTCAACTACTGCTGGGGCTAAACCAAGTGAGAGTTCATCAATAAGTAGCACTTTAGGTTTACTATGCAGGGCCATAGCGAGGCCAAGCATTTGTTGTTGCCCCCCTGAGAGATTTGCCGCCGGTTCATCTAGTCGTTCTGCTATCTCAGGAAATATTTCTAGCGGATTTTGCTTTATTCCCTTCAAGTTTCTTTCAGATGAGGCATTTAGCCAACGGGAGGCAGCAATGTTTTCCTTCACGCTTAGGTTTGGGAAGATTGCGTGACCGCCAGGCAATTGAGAGACGCCTAATGCAGCGATCTCATTGGGTGGAGCGTGCGTTATATCACGGCCATCTAAGACTATTGCTCCGCGGTCTGCTTCAGTGACTCCTGATATAGCTTTGAGCAATGTTGATTTCCCTGCGCCGTTTGTTCCTAGCAGTGCGACAATTTCTCCTTCCGCAACGTCAATATCAATGCCAAAGAGCACTTGAACTTTGTCATAACTGACCTGGACATCTCTTGTCAGCAACAGCTTTGCTTCTCCCTTCTTTCTTGCTAACGCTGCTTCACTTCTCGCTCGCGCTGAGGAACGCACCTGTTCAATATCATTAGCAATCCCCTTTGCGGCCGAACCAATTATGATCGCTCCGATGGTAAGAATCGGGGTCATAAGAAGCATGCCCTGTCGTATCCCCCAATTATCTGCGACCCACCCTACTAGTGGAAGTGCAAAAAGTCCTGGCAATGCCCATAGTGACCCCATACTGAATCCCATAGACCTTGCGCGTGGAGGTATAGCTAGTGATAGAGCCGCCAGAAGTCCCGGTCCTACAATAGCGACAGAAAAGCTAATCAAAGCGGCGAATGATATCGCCATCCAAACTGTAGGCGATAGAGCCAGTCCAGCTGCCATTATTGATGCGAGAGTCGTACTTAGTGCCAAAAACTTGATTATTAAAGCAGGGTCTTTGGCGACGAGTTTTAGCCCTACCGAAGCACCAACAGCTAATCCAGCTAGCTGCGCAGGTTCCACAGCTGCAGCTATAATCCCGCGAGCTCGTTCGTCAAGATTAAAAGCATCTTCATAGAACAATGCGGCTAAAGTTCCAAATCCAACAACAGCGACGGCAACGAACGGAAGTGCCGCAAAAAGGCGACGCAAAGTGTCGACTTTCCAACAAAGACGCCAGGCTTCAGTCATGGAGGGAGGCTCTTCTGCTAATTCTGCAGCGTCTTTATCGGCACCTGCAGCTTCTCTTTCGTGTCGACCACGTATTGGTTCTTGAAGCCGGAATGCCAGAAATGCCAGAATAAATGTGGGAGCTGCAAAGACTAAGAAAGGGACTCGCCAACTAAATGCATATCCAAGTGTTCCTGCCAATATTGCTCCAAGGATAATTCCAACTGAATTTCCCGCACGATGGAAAGAGAACACGGCTGGTCGTTGATTTGGAGCGTACCAATCAGCAATTAGTGAGTTATGTGTCGGATCTATAACCCCTTTGCCTACAGCTGATCCTGATCTCATGAAGGCCAAAAAAACAATTGAAGTAGCAAGTCCCGTCATGAACGAAAAGGTTGCCCAAGCCAATGCTCCAATTATGGCGAGATGGACTCGATTCATTTTGTCAGCAAGTCCTGCGATCGGAATTTGAAGGGCAAGTGAAAACGCCAGGACAACTGCTACTAGCGTTAAAAGTCCTTGAAACCCGAGACCGAATTCGTCTCTAATCTCAGGAGTAAGGATTGCAAACGCCGTACGATCTAGTTCATCGACCGCGTTCAGCCCGAAGAGTATCAATATTGGATAGACTGGGCCATCTCCGACTATTCGTGAGAATCTAGCTTTCATCCGGATCTCCTTGCAATCGGGTGTCGTCAGGAAGAAGGTCATCAGCTACAAGGCTGGGTACATGTATTCCTTTCTTAATCGCAAATTGTTTTAATGACCAGTCTCGGAATCTATAGATGAAGGAACTTATGCCTCCAGGTGCGATGAGAAGTACTGTAAGTATCCCGAAACCTGTGGCGAAGATACTCCAATCTCCTCGAAGCCACCAGGTCGTCCCAAACAAAAAGACAGACCCGATCATTGCTCCTAGTGGTGAGCCTATCCCCCCAACAATTGCGGCTATAAAAACTCGTATTGAAGATCCAGTTCCTGACACGTCTGATGCAGGTACGAAAGCTTGCTGATGAACTACGTGTAATGCTCCTGCGCATCCTGCGAGAAATCCCGCTATTCCAAATGCCATGAGTTTGGCTCGTATGACTGAAACTCCAAATGCTCCTACGCCTTGTTCGTTATCTCGTAAAGCTAACAACACGCGCCCTGTTCGGCTTTGGCGTAACCCTTTTACAGCTATAAGCGAAAGGACCAAAGCTATTGCAGTAACGAAGTAGATACCTCGTGTTGAGAAATAATCAATGTTGCCAAATATTGGGAGACGTTCAACTCGATCTGAGTAGGACGGCACCCAATCGAAAAACCGTGTATTAAGGAAGTAACTTACCATGGCAAGCTCAAAAGCGAATGTGGTGACAGCTAAATAGAGGCCCCGTATCCGTAATGCCGGGAGACCGACAATAATTGCTAATAATGTCCCAAAAGTTCCGGCCATGAGAATTGCAAGAATTAAGTCTCCGTCCCATTCGACGATTAATTTTCCGGCAATAGCTGACCCTGTGAAAAAGAATGCCATTTGCCCTAGTGAAATTTGCCCACCCCACCCCGTTAAAACAACCAATGACAACATCACAATTGCATATACGCAAAGTGACGAAATTCTGAGTGTGTTTACTGTCCCGAACCAGTATGGGGCAATGAAAAGGAAACCTAACCCGAGAGTCAGTATCGCATATTTGCTGATTCGGATTTCTGGACGGTTTTGAAGTTCTGTAGGTATGGGTCGAGTTTCTCCCATTGATAGTGTGTCCCTGAGCTTCTCAAATCGTGAATACGTCTGGGGCCTAGCTATTAACGCCACAAGAATCACAACTGCGCACATCGCCGCCATGAGAGCTTTCCCTTGGGTGGGGCTATCAGTATTCCACAGAATTCCTTGCTGGAGAACACCGAGCATTATTGATGTCGCAAGTACTGTTCTTAAGTCTGTTAGTTTCCCTGCAACTGCTGCCGTGAGCGCACGAAGGAAAAAGAGGACCCCTAGTTGACCTCCAACCGGGAGACCGATGATGCTCGAGCGGAGAAAGAGGGCCAAGAATGCAAGAAGAGATGCCAATGCCCAGACGCAACTTTGTAATCGCCTTACGGGTATACCCAACATACCTGCTCTGTCAAAGTCTTCTGCAACTGCGCGGATACCGACACCGATCTTGGTTCGCTGCAAGAAGAAGCCCACTGCAAGAAGGATTAGAGGAACAGCAAATAGCACTATCAGGTGATTGTCATTGAAGCGAAATTTAGCGAAATCAAATGAAATATTGAGTGGAGAATCAATCCGTTGGCTTGTGATTCCGCTCCCCCACCATTCTGGCATAAGCAAAGCAAACATCACCAAAACTTGGGCTAATCCTATTGTGGCCACGGTCAGCACAAGTCGTGGGCTCCGAGTAAATCTTCGAATTACCAGAAACTCTGAAGAGACTCCAAGTGTAATAGCTGCTAATAGTCCAAGTAGAAGAGCAACTAAATAAGGAAAGTCTGACTCCACAATGAGCATTACGCTTAGGATTGTGGGGAGGAGTCCTAGCTCCCCTTGTGCGAAATTCAATACACGATTAGAGCGATAGACCAGCACGATACCTAACGCAACAAGACTTGTTAATAAGCCAAGGACAATCCCTTGCAATACCGCGCCTAAAGGCGTTCGCCAGAATATTTGTTGCACTAAAAGTATTAGTGCGGGAGGCAGAATCCATGAAAGCGATTCGTATGAAATTTGTTTCCTTTTGTCTCTTTGTTCCACGTCCCCCCTCTCTCTTTTCTTACATCCTTGCCGATCTTTTGCTATGAAGCTTTTACCGCTTGCCTCTTTTGTTAAGGTACTCCTGCGCTGCCGCCTTTGCAGCAGTATCTTTATTGGCTACTGCGATAAGCAGTTCACCTACCCACTCATCTTTTGTGGAAACGAGATTTTCTGCTGCGCTACGTATTTGATTTTTTGTTGTTTCTACAACTGTCTGAGAGCGTTGTTGAATAGCTTCGGCCATCTTTCGTGTTTGGTTCTCAAGGTCATCATGTGTCACGACCCGATTGAGGAAGCCAAGACTCTTTGCTTCTTTTGCATCAAAGGGTCTACATGTCATTACTAATTCCTTCGTCATTGCTGGACCTATTTCACGAACCAATCTGGGTATTCCACCCCATGCAAGAGGAATTCCTAGATCTACTTCTGGTATCGAGAATACTGTATCTTCTGATGCGATTCGAAGATCGCATGCGCTCGCAAGAACAACGCCACCTCCGATGCAGTGTCCGTGAAGGGAAGCGATTGTTACGGGCTTCATCCTGTCGACTGCGTCAGCCATTTCTCTTCCAAGAACTGCACCGTCTCTACCTGTTGCTTCTTTATTGCTAAATTCCCGTAGATCGAATCCTGATGTGAAAGCCCGACCTTTTCCAGAGATGATAACAACGCCTGCGTTTTCATTATTGAACCATGTTGTTGCATCAATAATGTCTCGCAATGTATTTGTTCCGAGAGGATTCAATTTTTTTGGTTGGTTTAGTACTAGTCGCCCTATTCCATCTTCAATTGTGGCCGTGATCGTTGCATATGCCATGCGCCTATGTTGTCATAGTCCTTGTTGCAACACCATATAGGAGAAGGGTTTATGGCCCGATAAGTCGCCCATTTGCAGGTCGATCGAAAGAGCCTCTGCGGTATGCGCTGGTTTGCATAGGCATTGGGGAAGAGTCAATTACTTGTGTTCCGTTATGCACACAGACTCTTTCAATAATTTTCCAGTCCTCACCACGCTTCTCATATTTATCGAGATACCTACCAAACCACGTATCAACAATATTTGTCCCCTCCCGACATAGGTGAGAGATATTATAAATTTCGCCTCTGGCATGGATACCATCATCATCTAATTCAATTTGATGGTTGTAGATGGAGTGCATTGTCCATTTCCAGCGAAGGTGAGCTTTCATGCAATAATCAACGAATTCGTGTGCGTTTCCAACGAAGTTTCCATGGTCATCGGTTGCTTCAGGCCAATATGCCGATTTCATAACGTCGGGGTCAAGGCGATCCACTCCGTAACAATAGCGCATTGCTGCTTCACGAATCTTTTCCTTATCCGATAGTTGTTTTTGCGTGTACGTCATATCTTCTCCTACTTCTATTGATAGTTTCTCCTAGTTTTTCTGTGGTTAAAAGGTGAGCTGAGTAAATTCTTTGCCTAAGATCACCACGGGGGAAATTATGTCACGTGCCATTGCTTTTATTATCTGTTTGTGCTGTTCACTTTTTTTTGCGTGCAGTTCTGAGGACTCGTCTTCTACCATTGAAGCCCCTCAGAACTCTCAAGTTGAAACAGAAAGAGTTGCTGAGGATCTAGTTGAGATAGACGAAGAGCAATCTCCTGAGGTGCCTGATAATTCCCCTTCAACAACTCCAGAGATACAGGAACAAACTCTGGAGCCTTCCGGGATCATCAGAACGGCAACTGAAGTTATTGACGCTTCAGATTTGGGAGGAGGCATACTCCTACCTCTTGGCGCTGCTCCGCTTCCTGATAGCTTTACGGAGGTTGAATTACTCATTGCCGGTGATGCAACATCATATGCTCCCCTTGCCTCACTTACAGCTGATGGGTTTTGGACATTTGAGGAAGATACTCAGCAACCATACAAGATCAGGGTTATCGTCCGTTACCCACCGGCCGAATTGTTCAGTGGCGTTGTCGTATCTGAATGGATGAACGTCACGGCCGGAGTTGATAATAGCGTTGATTGGGCTTTCCTTTCTGAAGAAATTGGACGCGAAGGACATGCCTTTATCGGCATCTCTGCACAGCTTGTTGGCATCATGGGCAGAGACACGGGCAGAATTCCAGGTGGCTTAATAGATACAAGAGGCCTTCCAACTCGTGACCCTATTCGTTATGGTGACCTTACCCATCCTGGGGATGAATATTCTTTTGATATCTTCACTCAAGCTTCGCTGGCAGCCAGCAATTGGCTTAACGAACTGTACGGCACCGAACGTAACCGTTTAATTGCTGTAGGGCAGTCTCAGTCGGCAGGCTATCTGACCTCATATATCAATGCAATTGATCCGATCGTGAGAGTTTTTGATGGCTATCTAATACACGGTCGTGGTGATGGCGCTCCAAATCCAACATTAGATGAAAGGTTGTCATCGGTTTTGATTAGGGAAGATGTTGATGTGCCTGTGCTGATTTTTGAGACAGAAACAGACCTAAATGTGTTGCAATACGCTGACGCTCGCCAGGGTGACACAGAAAATATTCGAACGTGGGAAGTTGCTGGCGCTGCACACTCTGACACATATTCTTTAGCGTATCCAAATGGTTTACCTCGTCAGGCAAGTCTTGGGGCTGTCATCGGGTGTGAGAATTTGATAAATGACGGCCCACAACACGAAACATTGCAAGCTGCTTTCCATCAGCTCAACAACTGGATTGCTACCGGAGATGCGCCTAACTCATCTCCGAGGATACTTCTAGAAGACAGTGAGGAGCTTATTATTGCCAGAGATGACATGGGAATTGCACTCGGTGGTGTTCGCACACCACCAGTAACAGTGCCCCTCCGCATCTTGTCAGGTGATCCAGTTGCGACTGAGGGTTTTTGTTTCCTCTTCGGAGATACTACTGAATTGAGCGCTGAAACATTAGTTAGCATGTATGGTTCGCTTGATTTATATGTTGAGCAACTAAAGGATGCAGCAGCAGAAAGCGTTGCTAAGGGGTGGCTTCTTGAAGTTGACGCAGACATCATGATTGAAGAAGAAACACAAAGAGCGATATCGTTGGGGTTAACTAATTAGTCATCGCTCAAGAGGCTTTCTGATGCCATTCACATTTGCAAACATCAATAACCGAAGCGCACTCGTAAAGGGTGAGATATTTTATGACCTTTCTGCAATTACCAATGACGCTGTTTCTGCCGACCCCATGGAAGCCATTTGCGATAGCGCCCTATTGCACCAGTACGGTGAAAAGTTAGCTGACTTCGAGCCTTCCGGCTTGGTTGTAGAAGCGGATTTATACGCGCCTATCCCCCAACCTCGGAATTCTTTTGGCGTTGGCCTCAATTACCAACTTCATGTTGAAGAAGCTGCGTCAAAGACCCCTAACTCGCCAATGGTGTTCACGAAATTTCCGTCCAGTATCTGCGGCCCAACCGATGATCTAATCATGCGCAGTGATGAATGCGATTATGAAGGCGAACTTCTAGTGGTGATTGGTAAAGACGGGAAAGATATCCCTAATGAAGAGGCGTGGTCTTATGTCTTAGGGTTGAGTATTGGACAGGATTTCTCTGACCGTGGAATCCAGTACAAGGACCAGCCAGCCCAGTTCAACCTCGGGAAATCATTTGATACATTTGGTCCGACTGGACCGTATCTTGTATCCACCGATTCCTTTACTGACCCCAATGATCTTCAAATCGTAACAACTGTTAATGGCGAGGTTCGCCAAAACGACAGAACATCAAACATGATCTTTGATATCCCGACATTAATCTCATATATTTCATCCATTACTTCACTTGCGGCAGGTGACATCATTTTCAATGGAACTCCTGAAGGCGTAGGGTTCAGAAACGGGTCTTTCCTCAAAGACGGCGACATCGTCGAAACGACGATTGAGGGTATCGGGACGATGAGAAATAGGTGTGTGCGGGGAACCGACTACGCTACGACACCTACATGAACCTCAACATGTCCTAAACTAAGAGCAGAGGTCATATGGCTGAAAAATTCGGATGGTTAAGAACCATAGGTAAGAAATTTGTTGCGTTAAAGGAAAACCTTGAGTTGCGTGCCGAAGAACGTGAAGCCAAAAGATCTTCAAGTATGGATACCAATCCATTCCTGATAAAGAACCGCAACAAACGCTTTTCCACATATCGTTCCGAGCTTGTCCATGGAATCATGCTCAAGCCCTTGGATAAGTTTTTAGATA
>CEWA01097887.1_pt1 | contig 10528 bp, 5 predicted proteins | sample 530361 | NCBI WGS metagenome assembly CEWA01 (sample SAMEA2620000, study PRJEB7988) | marine metagenome | biome: marine biome (ENVO:00000447); feature: surface water layer (ENVO:00002042); material: "saline water (ENVO:00002010), including plankton (ENVO:xxxxxxxx)" | depth 5 m
TTAATACCAGAGGTTGAAGCTTGCTGAGTTCCTATTCCTGCTTCACCAAATAATTCAACACCCTCTACGAATATTTCATCACCAACTTTAAATGGATGATTTGTAAATCCATTTAGTGGAGTTTCTAAAACACATGTAACAATACCGGAAGCGCCGCCAAGCATTGATCCAATACCAACACCATTGGAGTTATTAAGTGCAACAACTCTATGATTGACTGAATTTAATCCATTAATAGGACCAAGAATATCAACACTCGAAATTGCTTGATTCGGAGTAAAAGCAACTAATGAAGAATCATCTACTATTTCATTTTTTTGTGGATCAAATAGAACTAGATCAGGTGGTGATAAGTATTCTTTACCACCAGAAACAATATTAATTTCTTTAATACTATCAACATTATCAATTCTGATGATAGGTGATACAAATGCTTCTGGAGATAAAGTTTTATCGGAAGAATATTCGTATCCAATATCAATAATTCTAACTCTACCAATTCTTCCAATAGAAGTTGATAATGCTACAATATTAGCATTAACACCATTTTCACTAATTACTTTTTCAAATTTAGGAACTTCTTTATAATTTTGACCCTTAGAAATAATTTTTAAATCTTTAATAGATCCAGTTACATTTTTAGATTTAGTTGAATATTCTATAGTATCGCATTGATCATCTTTGTATGATAAAAGTTCGGGTAAACTTCTTGGGGAAACATTGAAGGTGTCTGAACTAATACCAAAAACTTTATAATCCCCATTATATGCACTGTTAACAAATTGAATTTCAGAATTATTTTTTACTAATGTATCTGAAGTGCTGATGTATCCAGATTTTTCTACAGAATAGAACAATTTGGATGGAGTTGAAGAACTATATCTTACAGATACTCTTCCCTCAGTTCCTATTCCTGCGGTACTAACTCCAGTTACATTATATAAATCACTATCTTGAGATGTTATAAATTCATTTCTAAAATCTTTATCATAGTAGAATTTTAGTTTATATCCCTCAAGGGATGAATCGCTTACATCAAATAGGAGAGTTGCATTTTTAAATGCTTTTAGATGGGGGTTAATTAATGCTACACTGTGATCAGCAGAACCTTGTGATGTTATATTGATTGTATTTGCAGGATCTAAAGTTACATCTTTTAGGGTTTCGCCCAATTGAAATGTATTTGAATTAACTTTATATACAAAATAAGCACGATTGGTTAAACCTGCAGCATCTCCAGCATAGAGAACTCTATCACCAGTCTTATATTCATGATCTTGAATCGTAATTTCAGATTTTGTAGTATCAATATCTGAAGTTGCGAAAGTTTTCTTATTGATTAATAGTTTTTGAGAGGTTTCATCAAATGATAATGCTAATGCTCCAGTACTTCCCAAACCAACAACAGTATTTGGAACAACATTCAAAGATACAATATCACCATTTTCCAGTCCGTGAACAGTGGATCCAGTGCCAATAACATCTAAACTAACTTTTGTTGTAACTGAATCAACATTACCAGTAACTTGATTCTTATTGGTTTCAAAGAAATATTCAAAATCATCAGAACCATTACCGTGGAAGAATAGACCTTCAGATAAAGTACCTACACCTGCTTGTATACCACCTGCTGTCTGAATACCAATATAATCTGGACCTTTATTGATCACAAATACTGTTGAAGTATCTGTAGTTACATCAGGAAGATTGAATAGATTATTCGCTAAACTTTCATTGCCAACTAATAATGAAGCTGCAGTTCCTTTTTTAGTAAAGGTTAATTTTTGTCCATGATGGAATGGATGATTTGGTAAGTATATTTGGCGTGTAGGTATTGATTGATTTGTTTTAGTTTCACCAACAACATATTCAGTACTTATCGAAACACCAGCAGTTGTTCCAACACCAACAGATTGGTGACCGTTGAAGAAAATTTTATCGTTTAGATTGGAATTAAACTTTTTAGTTTTGACTGGAATGCTGAGTGTCGTTGGTAATACATCTAATTTTGATCCGTATGTATGGGCAACTCCAACAGCAAATCTTTTTACTCTTAAAATAGATCCTATCGGATATATGTTGAGAACACTTACAATTTCATCATCATTAATTTTAATACTAGAACCTACAGAAACTGATTTTGGAATTCTATCAACGTAAATATCATCAATTCTTCCAGAAACAATTACGTTCTCAGTCATTGACTTAGCAAGACCAATTACATCTGTTTTGATTCCAACAGCGAATGTATCTTGAAGTCCTATTATAGAAGAACTTAATCCTGAAACATTAACACCACTTTCATCTAATAAATCAAAAAATGGTGATGTTGTTGCTTCAACAGTGTTTTCATCAACCCATGTGAATATAGATTCTTCATATCTTTCGAGAGTGGTATCTAGTGCAGTTACAGCAAATCCAACTAGGGATTCAACTTCGGCATTGAGACCTACTCCATTTGTTAGATTATTATCAAATTTGGTTACATCCCCAACCTTGTAATTACTTCCACCATCCAATACTTGTAGTGAATCTACTTCTCCGGTGGTAATAGATTCTACAGAAGAAATTTGTCTTAGATCTTCATTAGATTCAATAATAAAATCATTATCGGAGAATTTATCACCAACTCTATATGGAAGCGTATTTCTTATTAATTTAGAATTATTAAAATCAAATTCTTGATTTAAAGAAGAATTTTCAGAAATAAATGGTGATTTAAAAGTTTTACCAATATAGTAGGGGAATACTGGTACAAGTTGATTAGACTGAGTATCTTCTTCTACTGTAGCAAAATATGCATAAATTCCATTAGGAAACTCATTAGTTTTGCAGAATCTTCCATTGTGAATATCAAGATCACCACTTCCATCAAAATGCCAGTCATCAATAAAGTAACCAGCTTTAAATAGTTGTTCAGAAGGACGATCAAAGACATTAGCAGCATTTAACTTATATCCAGAAGTAATGATACCAACATTTGGACCTAGTTGACCTGGATCTGTATATGCAAAAGGACCATAAATTGGATTTCCATCATACGCCCATCCAATAATTGGTGAGTGCTTGGTTTCGTCTTCTTTAAATTGATTTTGAATAGTTGGAGAATACCCAAGAGATCTCATGGCAAGACCACCATCAATAGATCCTAATTCATAATCACCATCTTTAAATCTGGAGTCTACGATTAACTTTCTAACTCTAGGATTTAAAATTGCATTTTTACCCCTTGGTACAACATCAACTTCAACACCTGTAGAAGTATATCCAATACCAGAATTAACAACTATAACATCCGCAATTTTATGAGTATCATCTACAACTGCTCTTAAGATAGCACCACTACCACTAATACCTGTAGTAGTGATAACAATATCGGGATCTGAATGATAATCTCTTCCCCTATTCAAAATTTGAGCATCTATGATTTTACCATCTACAATAACGGGTCTCACTATACCGCCACTACCATTCTCAATCTTAATATCTGGAGTCTTTGAGTGATTTAAAATAGTTGACCCATACTTAGTTCCTGGTTCAACTATTCGTACTTCTTCAATACCACCCTTTACAATAGGAGTAACGTTAATTGTTCCTGTAATTGTTGAAGCAAATGAAACTACCACTTCAACTTTAATATCTGGATATTTGAAGATTTGTTCACCAACACCTTGAGATGATAGCTCTACATAATCATTTCTAATGAAATCAGTATTAGATCTAGTTCCCGAAACGCCAGCATCAGATACTCTAAATGTATTATCATCTACTTTGATTACATAATATTCGTGAGTAACATCTAATCCACTTACAGCAGTACCATTAGATTCAATTTTGTATTCAACTAAATCACCACTTTTAAACCCATGATTTTTTGATGTTAGTGTATCATATGCAGTAGAAACATTAGTTGGTAATACTTTTATTTTTCTGTTACTATAACCAGATCCTGGTTCAATAACTTTTACTGATTGAAGAACATTTTTTGGTTCTGTTCTAAATTTGTGAATACCAGCAGCATTTGTTGCAGTTGAGATACCAATGGTATTGACACCGACAATAGCATCTTCACGACTATTGTATAATGTAACTGTTTTGGTATTTACAACACGAACGTGATAGGGAGCACCAGTTGCAAGTGTTCCTGTTGATTCATTACTATTAGATTTAAATGGACCAGTTCCAATTGGGGGATTACCGTTGCTACTATAATAAACCAGTTGACCATTCTCGAAGAAATGCTCTTCAGTGAATGTAATTGTTTCATCATCTTTAGATATACCACCCGAGAAGAATATATCTCTACTATCAAATTCAAGTTCTCTAAATCTAGTCCCAACATTTGGTTGTAATACACATCCAGATCCATTACCACCAGTTAATGCTATTGATTTTACTTTATCAATATCAAAATCATGAGGATCAACTAATACTTGTTGGACAGAACCGTTTATAATCGCTTCTGCTGTAGCATCTATACCATCACTACTTTGAATTTTTATATTAGGTGGATTAATAACATCATATTCTTCACCACTATTGAATACATCAATACTACTAAGTGGACCGAAATAAATTGCATCCCCAGATATAGGTGTAGTAATTTCAACACCATCAACTAATATACCAACTTGGTTTGTTACAGTCTCATTAGTCCCAGAAACGTAGAGTTTTTGCTCTAAGGGGAACTTTCTAAGAATTTTGTTTGCCGTTAGTTTTTTTCCAAATTGAGATTTTTTTATAAATTCATGAGTCGCATTAATTGCTGCTCCTTCCGCCTTAAATCTAACTTCCTGTCCGACTGCACCAACTAGACCTCTTGAACGATATAGTTTAATTTTTCCTGGATTTTTATTAATAACTTCTATAAAGAAGGATTCTTCATCAGATAATCCAGTAAGAGGACTACCATTTGAATTATATACAACTTGATCTCCAGATACTAAAGGAATATCTTTACTTGTACCGTCAATGATAGTATTATAGTCAAAAGTTTGAGCGTTGTAACCCTCCAATTCATTAACAATATCAGAAGAGATTGTTTTTTGAATTTTTAGTTCTGAAGGTAATCCGCCTTCATATGATGGTAATGAGTTAGAAGCAACATATGCATTCTTATTAGTCTCATTATAGAGATTAAGTGTATCGGTCAATAAAGCATCATTTCCTTCTTTAATTTCTATACTATTGCTATTAGCTTTCTTTAAATTTCTTCTTAGATCATAAAATGAATTTCCTACACCAGTAACAAGACTAATACCTAGACCGTTTACAGTAATTTCATTCCGAGTTTTGTCAATAGTACTTACAGTAAGATTTGTGGCACCTACTGATACATTATCATTGTTGCGACCAATAACATCTATAGTATCACCAACTTTTAAACTTGATTTATCAATGTTGGAAGACAATAAGAAAGTAGATCCATTTATTTCTTCAATTTGATATCTACTGCTGGTATTGTAAATCCATGAGTTAGCAAAAATTTCTTTATATGTTGGATCATTTTCCGGATTTTCAATTCTTTCTCCAACATTCTTTACATAAATTCTTTCTCCTTCAGAGATAAGAGTAATGTCAGAAGTCGTTTCAAACTCAGATAAAACTCCAGTAATTCTTAATTCAACTTTTTTATTTGGATCTCCATTTTCATAACCAATGAGAACTTCATTAGATCTAACGTCAGATCTAATGGGAATATCATAGTTTACACCTGAACAATCAAAAAATTGATTGATTGATTTTGATCCATAAGTTATAGTTTGATCATCTATGATAACAGATCCTGACTGATCAAATCCTATTGTGGAGTCTACGGTGATAATAGATCCTCCAATAGACACTGGTTCTTGCGCCCTGGTCATTCCAGGAATAGTGAAAGTACCTTCAATCAAATCTCTATCATTATATCCAACAAATAATGAGATTTTAAAATATGATTTTGGACCAGATGTATCAATTCCAGATCTTGTAAAGATCTCAACTTCTGATACGGATGCATTAGTATTTGGATCATTACTCTTTGTAAGAGTCTGACCAACTAATTCTTGAGGATCTCCACTAATTGGTTCTACAACAATTACTTCCCTGCGAAGGAAATCTGCACTAGATGGTTTAATTAAACGTTCTTCTAAATCTAGAATAACTGCTGCTTCACCAAACAGAACCTTCATGAGGATTCTGATTGATTCTTGAATACCTTTTGATTGATAGAAAGATCTTGCGTGTTTTATGAAGTTACCAACGTCTAGATCTTTAGTAAAATCATTGTTCTCCAATCCAGGGAGAAAAGTTTTCTTTAATTTTTTATAGAATTCTTGGATGAAGAGTACACTTAAATTAGTTACAGATGCTCCTGAAGAGTGAGACTCTGCACTAGTGTTCTCAAATGTTAAACTTTGGCGATTGACATGTTGTACTACCGTTGCAATACCAACATTATATCCAGTAACACCACTGAATCCACGAATTAGACCAACAAACTCAGTACTAGTTTTACTAGTATATGAAATTATCTCATTACCAATTTTTAAAAGACCATACTCGTCTGGATATCCTTTAGTTGAGGTTACAGACAGAGATGTTGATGAAGTACTTACATCAGATGTAAGAGTTGTTTTTCCATAAACAACTTCTGGTTTAAGATTATCAGTCTTTAGATACTGATCTAAATTATCAATTAGATCAGATGGACCTCCCTGAAACTCTTGAGAGATATAGTACTGTTTAAAAAATTCAGTAGCGTTCTCAAAGTCAGCCCTAACAAATTCGGGCAATTGACTTTCTATAATCTTATTGATCTGTACTCTTTTATCAATACCTGTGGTCATTTATTTCCTCTCTAGGTCTCCGTTAGAGTAACTTGATGTGTAATAATCTCTTGAGAATATAACACCAGAAACATCCTCTCCAGAAGCAATTACATCTTTAATCATATTTATCTTACTATTTGAAAGATCAAATGAGATGTACAAATCTTTTAATCCAATAATATCATTTGATTCTGGGAACGCTTGAATTTCAATAATATTATTTTCAACATCAGTTGAAGTAATATTCATGGTATTTAATATAATTTCACCCTTTTCATAATCAACAGTTCCTACTGATTTGACGATAACTCTTAGTTCATCGTTTTCATTACGAGAAACTGCACTCAGAACGCCTTTCTTGCTACCATCTAACTTACCATCAGAAGTTTTATTAGGTACGTCAGTTAAGAATACTTTGCTAGAAGAACCAGATACTGTAAATCCAGTGCTCTTGATATTATATCCTTCAGGATTAATATGAAATTTATTTCCAAAACATAATTCATATTGTGCAAACTGATCTTTTAATGCTTTTAGATCTCTTCTCATTATTACCTTTGTAATATTTGAAGTGATAGCATTATCAACCCTATCAATCAATTGAACTATCTTGCTATACTTAAATCTGCCACCAAATTTATTAATGTCTACAGTTTTTGAGTATTCTGTAAGAGAATCTGTAATTCTTCCACTTAATTCTGCCGAGTTTGATACCTTAGATGTATCAAAATAGACATTTGACTCAAGTTCAATGTATAGAACCTTAAGATCTACGATTTCTGAGTTAATTCCAGCAATTGCATAGCTTTTTAATTTATTTTTAATTTGCTGCTTATCAAAATCCGAGACATATGTACCATTTTTTGGTTTGATACTGATTTGTACCTTACCAAACTGTGGAGGATTCAGTTCTTCACCACCAACTACAGCAACTGACTCAGTTTGAGGGAAGATTGACTGGATAATTGCCTCATAGTCACGCCCTGTAACCGCTCTGTACTGCGAAGAATACAATCTAGGGGCAAAATACTTGATAGAGCGTACATCCTCTATAGCAGCGCCGTTACGGGCACCATTTACAGTGTTTACTGTGATGCCTGCTTTGGGTAAAACAATCTTTCCACCCACTTGTGACTGAGTTTTGTCGGAAAATGACCCCTGAAAACTAAATTCTCTAGCACCATTGCCATCTTTACCGTCAGTCATGATATATTGAACGGTAATTATGTCACCCGACTCTAGTTTTTTACCAAAAATACCATCTCCGAAGAGAATTTCAAAGTTTTCATCACCAATTTCTTGTAAAAAGAAGATTTCTGAGTCTTTTTCAACGTTCAGAATGTTATTCATCATTTTATATTCTCTTCCAAGCACTCCTTGCTCAGAAGAAACAAAAACTTTAAGGGTTGAGGTGTCAATATCGGGGTTAGCAAGAATAAAGCGTTGATTGGCATCCTCATTTTTCCTAAACCTGGACTCTAAAAATGTTCCTTGGTAGATTCTAATGGGATTTTCAGCACTTCCAAAGGTTGCAACACCTCTTTTTACTGAAGCATGATGCTCTTCAGTGGTTGCAAAGGTAAAACTAGTGCCGTCAGCATTTCCAATAGTGACTAATCCTGGTTGTAAGTAGACAACTGGTTCTGTAGTGTCTGGTTCAAAGGTAAAATACACCTCAGCATACGCTGCTTTCTTTGAAGTTGGTACATATCCTATATTTCTTGCTAAAGAAACTACGTTTTCACGTACAGAAGCAGAATCTAAGAATGATTCATTAACAACTAAGTTGGCATTAAACGCATTAATGTAAGTATTATACGCTAAAGTGTCGATTAGAACCGAAAAATTTGATCCTTCAAAGTCAAAATCAGTAAAATTACTGTTTGCACGAAGAAAATCTCTAATCTGAGTTTTTATTTCCTCAAAATCTAAACTAGTATACTGTGTAAATGGCATATTATTATCTGGTAGACTCTAAGAGGAAGGTAAATTCTTGGGTTGGTGCATCCAAACCAACAATATCGAAGATTACAGTTACATTAAATGCATTTTGATCAATATAAGAGTCGATACTTACTCTTAAATTATTAACTCTTGGTTCATAACGATTAACAGTTTCATTGATTTGATCCTGAATCGCGATTCTAAGTCCTGGACTGTAGTTTTCAAACAGACTTCCGCGTATATCAGTACCTAAATCCGAACGAAAAAACCTTTCTGAAGGAATTGTTTCAACTAAATTACGTACTGCTCTTGTAATTGCACGTTCATTAGTCAACACTGGTAGATCTTTTGTAACCGGGTGTGGTTTAAAAGAGAAACTAATGTCCTTAAATGCTTGAGATGTGCGCTTAATTGCCATCTAAAAGGTTCATTCAATAGTATTACTCTGGTTATTTATAGAGTTTAGACAAAAAAAAGACCCGGATCATGAAATCCAGGTCTTTTTAATCATTTACCTTGTCCGCGATAACGCTTTTTCTTAGCATTACGGGATGTAGCAGCGTATTTTGTATGCTTACCTGCTCCCTGACGAGTCTTTTTAGGTGTGGATTCTACAAATGCATCACCACCAAGTCCAATTTTAGATCGTGCCATTAGTCCTCAACTTTTTTAATAACGGTTTTTAGGTCTTTTGGGTTAATGTACCCATTTTCGTAGAAGTCTTTTGCAAGATCTTCTACAGTATCAAAGTATTCATCTTGGGTTAGGTCCTTATAAAGAACTTTATCCCCATCCATTATATCAAATAACTCTTGATTTTTCATGTCCTACCCTAATTCGTGGATCACACCAGATCTTAAATCCAGCAGCGATAGCATCTAAACAGAAACTTACATCTTCACCACACATATCTTGTACTTCACCTGATTCAAACACCTGCATTTTAGGTGCAAACCAAGGATATGGTAAACCTTCGTGTTCAAATACACCTTTTTTAATTAGTACCCAACCAAAACCAGTGTAATCAACAGTAAATGGTTTACGGCGTTTTTGAATACTTTCGAGTGTTTCGTGGTTCATAACACCACCATTATTACGGAAGTCATCTTCTTCCATCCAATGAGCGACCGAGGTAGTACGACCATCTTCAGTACAATACCAACCAGCAGAGATCTCTTGATCCATCAGAACGAGCTGCCAGAATTTTTCCGAGTTAAAGACGATATCACTATCAATCCAGAGTTGATAATCATATTCGAGCTTCCCGTCCCAAGGTTTCTGATCAGGACCCCTAAGAACATTAGCACCGAGGCACTTGCAGCGAGCAAAGTTGACCATTGATGAGTAATCCTGAGAGATTTGGATACTAGCTCCACTTTGTACCAGATCAAAGCATAGCTGTACAAAGCTCTTCAGAAATGTATAGGATACTCCGCGCCCTGGTAGGCAGAATACCACTGTTTTACCGCGAATCATTTCCCGTGCTTTATCATAATCCCATTCGGGTTCTTTTGATTTTGCAACAGGGGATTTCGCTTTGACTGTAAATCCTTTTCCCATGAGTGTTGTGTAATTACAAAGTTATTCTAATTGATTATCTAGTATAAGTCAAGAAATATACTTAACAGAGTTAAGGCGGTCATCCGAACCAATAGGTAATTGTGGAAATGTATTGAAACTCAATGATATACGAGTTTCATCTGTTTGATTTTCAGGTACACTATGTACTAAATGACTTGGAAATAAGATAAGTGAACCTGGAACACTGGCTA
>CEWA01207544.1_pt1 | contig 10471 bp, 10 predicted proteins | sample 530361 | NCBI WGS metagenome assembly CEWA01 (sample SAMEA2620000, study PRJEB7988) | marine metagenome | biome: marine biome (ENVO:00000447); feature: surface water layer (ENVO:00002042); material: "saline water (ENVO:00002010), including plankton (ENVO:xxxxxxxx)" | depth 5 m
AATAATCAGCCAACAGTTGGATTTTTGGTGACAATACATTTGAGCTTCTTGATATTGATGCAATTGGCATATTTTTCCATAACAACTCACTCGTATTCGAGAGTTGGAAATCCGCATTACCTGAAACAAGTATAATTCTTGCCTGCTCATTTATTTTTGTGTGAATGATATTATTTAGCTTACTTTTTGCTGATTTATTTAATTTGGCTGTTGATTGATGTTTAAATTTCAATCCCTCAACTGTACCCAAGGAAATATTTCCAACATTAATTTTACTCTTTTCATCTACTTTAATATTTTTTAGGTCTGTATAATTAACAAGGATACTTGTCCTTTTATCAATAAATCTTTGCATAAGTCTATCATGCAATTTATCGGATAATTTATCTTCAATAGTCCTTGTTTTCTTCTGCCAATGCTTTGAGTCCTGAATCCAGCCACTTTTATTCGCTATGAAGTTACATGTTCTGATGAAAGAGATTTTATTTGATAAGCCATCGATATCACCATTATATTTTGCACAATATTTTACTTCCTTATCAAACCATTCTTCATCCACATATCCACCTGACTCAGTTATATCATAGAAAATCTTTAGTACTATTTTTGCATGGTTATCTATGCCGGTTTGCCTATAGTCTGGTATCTGACAGAGATCCCAAAATAGCCTTAATTCGTCAATTTTTAATTCTCTATCTCTTAATAACTTGTTCTCATTGATATATTCTAATGTTTGCTGATCCTCACCAGGTTTAACCGATTTAAGGTAAGGCAAATCTGGTTTTTTGTTCAAGCTATCGAGCATACTAGTAAGGGAGTTGAACTTTATACTGCCATTGCGCCATTTGATGTTATCAACTGTAGCGAACCTATGGTTCTCTACTGAACTAACTATGTTGGGGTCTAATTCAGGGTTCGGATATGTCATGCAAAAAGTACCATTATTCATATATCTCCCTGCACGACCTGCAATTTGTCCGACTTCATGGGGATAGAGATATCTGTATTTGTTACCATCAAATTTTTTGATTGAGTCGAACGCGATATGATCAATGTCCATATTTAATCCCATCCCAATCGCATCAGTGGCAACAAGATAGTCTGCCTGCCCTGACTGATATAGTTCAACTTGGGAATTGCGTGTTCTTGGAGATAAAGCTCCAAGAACCACTGCCGCACCTCCATTTTGCTGTCTCACAAAATCAGCAATTTCATACACACGATTTATCGAAAATGCAATTATTGCTGTCCTCTTTCTTAATCTTGAGACCTTTTTTGAATTTTCATATGTTAATTTCGAAAATCTTGTTTTCTTTATAACTTCGATGTCTGGGATGATTTTTTTTAATATCATCTCTATTGTTTCAGAACCTAGAAATACAGTCTCAATTGACCCCCTTGCTTCAAATATTCTCTTTGTGAATACATGCCCCCGCTCAATATCATTTGCGAGTTGTATCTCGTCAATCGCAATAAACTCAACAGGTAAATCTGTTGGCATTGCTTCAACTGTGCATATATAATATTTTGGAAACTTTGGTATATATTTTTCTTCGCCAGTGATAAGTGCAACCGACTGTGCACCAATTTTACTCGAAATCTTATCATATAGCTCGCGTGCAAGGAGTCTCAATGGAACTCCAATCATGCCAGTGTCATAGCCAAGCATCATATTGATTGCCTGATGAGTTTTACCAGTATTAGTTGGACCCAATATTGCTTTTATTTTTGGATTTACTTTTCTACTCATCATTGTAATTAACAAAAGATTTATGAAAATAGAACATTGGAGGAACAAATCATGTCCGAATCAGTGATATATACTAATTCATTTTTTGTTCCATACTACATTTAGTACATTAATTTTGATTAGTACATATAAAAATATTCAAAAAACTATAGATTTACCATTTATTGATAAATCAACTAAGTCAATTGATCCGGAAATGCCCTCACTCGCATTTATACTGATTGGTATTAAGAAAATAAATTCATCTTTGATGGTAATTTTCATGAGCTGCAGCATGAAAAGTGGCACAGGATTATCTTCATATTTCTTCATTTCTTTATCAGAAAATCCAACAAGTGGTATGAATTTTGCAGTACAAATATTTTGTTCGAGTTCTTGTGCAAATTGTATCGAAAATATTCTTCTTCCATCAGTAACTTCCCACTCTCCCGTACATATATCTTTGTTGTGATACATGGACATTTCAATCATGCTTGAGATTGGATCTATAGTTTGTACATTGAGTCTTTCATAGAGCCTTATAAGTTTATTTTCTTTTATTTCAGGTCTTGCCAATATGTTATGTTTTCCATTTCGATAAACAATACTGACATGACCAACGCCTTTTTTTGTTTCAATATGGTTATTATAAAATTTTGGTTGTATATCATTTTTACTCAATATTCCTCTCGCTGAGAATGTCCAAATTGAATTTGAGAAAAGATCTCCAATACCTTGTGTTTTAACGGTAGCGTTTGAAAAGTACTGTGCTTCTACAAAGTTAACTTCAAAGTTAAGTTTTGCAATTTTTAATCCAAGTGATTTGATGTCGTATTCTAGATTTATTTGATCGTCAATGAAGTATCTTTTTTCAATATCATATTCAAATCTATCGTTAAACTCATTACCATCGACGATTGAGCACATATTAAAAAATAAAATGATAGTTATTATAATAAAAACCAAAATTGGCTGGACAGTTAATTTAACAATTATATGATTCATATCTGACAGATCTTAACTTGAATTAATAAAAAAGTATGACTTTATATTTATGTTAGCAAGATATTTTTTTATTCAAATATAATAAATATTGAAGTTGACGGATTGTTGGTGAGGGTTTATATACTGTCTATTAGTGCTTTAATCGGAGATCAAACAATGTCTAGAAAATGTGAATTAACAGGTAAAGCTGTGATGTCTGGTAACAATGTTAGTCATGCTAATAACAAAAACCGTCGTAAATTCTTACCAAATCTACACCAAGTCACACTTCGAAGTAACTTGTTAGATGAAAAGGTTTATTTGAGAGTGTCTTCAAAGGCTCTCCGTAGTGTTGAGCACAGAGGAGGACTTGATGAATTTCTCATGAAAGAATCGAAAGAGAATCTATCATCAAAAGCCCAATCAATTAAAAAGCGTATTCAAAAAGCAGCAAACGGTGTTCAAAGCTGATGCTGAATAAGAAAAGGTTACTTCTTATTCTGTGTATGGTAACCGTAATACTCACGTCAAATATTTTAGTTCAATACCCTGTTATGTTCTGGGGTTTAGAAGATTTACTTACATGGGCAGCATTTACATATCCTGTTGCATTCTTTATCACAGATATAACCAATAGAACTTATGGAGAAGTGGCAGCACGAAGAATTGTCTATTGGGGATTTATTACAGCCGTCGTTTTATCTTTTTATTTTGCAACTCCAAGGATTGCTATCGCATCAGGCAGCGCGTTTTTATTATCACAATTAATTGATATACAAATCTTTACAAAGTTAAGTAAATTCCAGTGGTGGAAAGCTCCACTGGTATCCTCCACACTTGGATCTATAATCGATACAATTCTATTTTTTACAATTGCCTTTTCGGTAACTTTTTCAATGATGGGTTATGAGGATAGCTTTGCTACTGAAAATATTGTAATTCTGTCTGGACTAGCAGAATCTCCTCGATGGTTGATGTGGGCAATTGGTGATTTTGCCGTTAAATTATTTGTTGCAATGATGTTATTGATACCATTCAAGGTGATCTATTTTAGATATCATAACAAACTAAAAGCTTAATTATTTATTTTCATTCTCATCAAATAATTCAGCAAGCTTTTCTGTCATTGCACCACCGAGCTCTTCAACATCGATAATTGTAACAGCCCTTTTATAATACCGCGTTACATCATGACCTATCCCAATTGCAATAAGCTCAACATCTTGGTGATTTTCAATCTTATTTATGATTTTTTTAAGGTGAAGTTCCAGGTAATTACCAGAATTCACAGATAAAGATGAATCGTCGACTGGGGCACCATCTGATATGACCATCATAATTTTTCTTTGTTCTTGTCTTTTTTGAAGCCTTTCGAATGCCCATTCAAGCGCTTCTCCGTCAATATTTTCTTTTAATATACCTTCTTTCATCATAAGACCTAAGTTTCGTTTTGATCGTCTCCAAGGTGCGTCAGCTGATTTATAAATAATGTGTCTAAGGTCATTTAATCTCCCAGGTCGCATAGGCTTTCCAGACTCAGTCCATAATTCTCGAGACTGTCCCCCTTTCCAGGCCTTAGTTGTAAAACCGAGAACTTCTGCTTTGACCCCACATCGCTCTAGGGTTCTTGTTAATATATCTGCACAAGTTGCTGCAACCATAATTGGGCGACCCCTCATTGATCCAGAGTTATCAATTAGCAATGTGACAACAGTATCTCTAAAATCTGTGTCTCTTTCCATTTTGAACGATAGTGGATGCATGGGATCTGTTACAACACGGACTAATCTGGCAGTATCGAGTGTCCCTTCCTCGAGATCAAAATCCCATGAACGATTTTGTTGCGCCATCAATTTTCTTTGAAGCTTGTTTGCTAACCTAGCGACGATTGCCTGAAGATTTGATATCTGTTTATCTAGATAATTCCTAAGTCTATCCAATTCTTCTAGATCGGCCATTTCTTCTGCGTTAATAATTTCATCGTATTGATTTGTATAAATCTTATATTCTTGCTTTCTCAAATTTTGTGAGTCATCAATTTCACCGCTACTATCTGGTGCCGAGCTTTCCTCACCTTCTTCATCGGCGCCTGATAAATCATCAAGGTCAATAAGCTCTTCTGTGCTCTCATCATCAATTACTTCCGACTCATCGGGATCGAATTCGTCACTGATTTCAGTATTTTCCTCCTCGGATCCCTCAAGATCACTCTCTCCATCTTCATTTTTTGATGATGATGGGTCCGAGTCTCCTAAGCTACTTGCAATATCAAGAGCATCAAGCAGCTGCGGTATTTGACTAGCAAATAACTCTTGATTATGTATTTCATCCTTTAATTTTTTTAACTCTTCGAGCGCTTTTTCATTTATATGTGGTCTCCAGAGATCAACAAATTTTCGTGTGTTACTAGGTGGCGCGAAACCAGTTAATGCCTCTCTGATAATTAAGCTGATAGCCTCTCCAATTGGAGCCTCATCTTTATGCGTGATATTATTTAGAGTTGAATTTCTATAATTTTCAATATTTCTTGCATTTAAATTTGTAGCACAACCTGGCATATCTTCTGCGCCTACGGCCTCTATTCTGGCCTCTTCAATTAAGTCATATAACTTTTGTGCCTGAGGTGATGTGGGTTGATATTTCCTATGTATTTCTTGATCATGATTTTTAATTTTCAATGCCATTAAATCAGCATTACCGCGCAGGATTGCAAGTTCTGACTTATTTAGGGATGCGCCAGGGTCTCTTAACTTTATCTTTTTCCCACTTATATTTGGAGGCTCATCGCTGAATATAACTTCAAGCTCAGGCTCTTCGGCAATGGATCTTGTGGCTTCTGTTATCGTTTTTTTGATGATCTCAGAAAAATTATTTTCCTTGACTTCTGGCATATCCTAGTAATTATTCTTCTGTTGATTTAATTAGTTCTACACCCTCAAGTTCTTGGTCAAAACACCTTTGGAAGAATTCTGCCACTACCGGTCGTTCGAGTTCGTCACACTTGTTTAAAAAGGTAAGCCTGAAAGCAAAGCCAATATCATCAAATATGAGACTATTTTCTGCCCATGTAAGAACAGTTCTTGGGCTCATTACTGTCGATAGATCACCATTTATGAATGCATTTCTTGATAGTTCGGCGACCTTCACCATTTTATCAATTGTCTGCTCACCATCTTTATTTTCGTATGATTTTGCTTTTGATATGACGATTGATTTTTCAACATCATGGGGTAAATAATTTAATGTTGAAACAATCGACCATCTATCCATTTGCCCTTGATTTATTTGTTGAGTGCCATGATATAAGCCAGTAGTATCCCCTAGCCCAACAGTGTTAGTGGTTGCAAACATCCTAAAATATGGGTGGGGCTTTATTACCTTACTTTGATCAAGCAGTGTAAGCTTCCCAGATACCTCAAGCACTCTTTGTATAACAAACATGACGTCAGGTCTGCCGGCGTCGTACTCATCAAACACAAGAGCAATATTTGATTGTAGAGCCCAAGGAAGAATACCCTCTTTGAATTCAGTAACCTGCTTCCCATCCTCCAGGACTATTGCATCTTTTCCTACTAAATCTATCCTGCTAACGTGGCTATCGAGATTTATTCGCAAACACGGCCAATTCAGACGAGCGGCAACCTGTTCTATATGAGTTGATTTTCCTGTTCCGTGATACCCTTGTACCATCACACGTCTGTTGTGAGAAAAACCTGCTAGGATAGCTAGCGTGGTTTGAGGATCAAATATATATGAGTCGTCAATTTCAGGGACATATTCATTCCTTACCGAGTAGGCTGGAACTTTCAACTTTGACTTAAAACCAAAAGTTTTTTCGACCGATATCTCAATATCTGGTGTTAGGTTCTTATCTTCATTTTCTTTATTCATTTTTCTTCCTTAGTTTAAGTTCAATTTACAAGTCCAATTGATTTTAAATATCTATATGATTTAATAATCTCAATTAATTTTTCATCTGATGTCTCTTTGCCGCCTTTAAGATCGGGATGATGCTTTTTAACTAAAAGTTTATACCTATTTTTAATCTCATCACTAGACGATGTATTATCTAATCCTAGTACATATAGCGCTTTTTTTGCAGCATTTCCAATCTTTTGTCTTTTTTGGCTATTATAATTTAATTTCTCATCATCTTGATTAATACCTGTACGGTTAGCTTTCAATTTTTTAAGTATTTCTTCAGCCGAAAAACTACCCAGCTGATCTTTATTATCAACACCAAGTTTCCAAGTTGGTCTATCCCCAAGCATTGCTTCTTTTTGAAATTTTGAGAGATCAGTTTGATTCATACCTTCAAAATAATTGTAGTTTTTATTATATTCACGGACATGTTTGAGACAAAAATTATAATATTGCCCTTCCATACCCCTCCCCTTGGGCGCTTTGTGAACTGCTGGCATCTCACAATCTTCCCACTGACAATTATTTTCCCTTTTTGTAGACTCTTGTTTTTTTGATATTTTTATACCATCAAAAAATTTTGAATTAACGTTTGCCATTTATTTTTTACTCTGCTTAACTAAAATTCATATAAATATTTTTTGGGAACTTTGCAAATTAATATTACCGATAAAATAAGGGCTAAAATGATGGTTTTGGAGCCAATTGAACTTGATATTGCCGATGTTTCTGACAAGCATATAGGTCATTCCGGTTGGAAGGAAGGCGGGCAAACTCATTTTCATATTACCATCGTTTCAGATCACTTCATTGATAAATCAAAATTAGAACGTCATAAAATAATAAACGAATTACTATTTGATGAAATTAAAATGATTCACTCACTATCAATATCAACAAAAACTTCAAAAGAAAGTGATTTTGCTGGCTAGTTGACTAGTTTTTAGAGATGAAGTGTTTGGTTAATCACATCCTGAATAATATTTTCATCGACATCATTTCGGATTTCAACACGCCCTATTTCTCTTGGGAGCACTAAATTTATTGAACCATTCGTGACTTTTTTATCACTTCGCATAAGGTCCATAATTTTTTCAGGTAATATTTTTTTTCCATCTAAACTTTTCAAATCAGTTAGTAAACCAATATTATTGAAATGATCTTCAACAATATGAAGGTGGTCTGCTGCACATAAACCAAGCCTAAGGGATGTTTTGAAAGCCATAATAATTCCAATCGATATGGCTTCTCCATGGAGTAAACGCCCATCATATTTATAGAATGACTCAATGGCATGACCATAAGTGTGGCCTAAGTTTAATTGAGCCCTTATATTCTTTTCATGAGTGTCTTCCATTACGATATCTGCTTTTACAAGCGCACTTCTGTGTATGACTTCCTGCAAAATGGCATGGTCATTGAATATATTCTTGACATTATTTTGGAGATAGCTGAATAATTCAGCATCTCCAATGAGTGCATGCTTTATTAGCTCAGCATAACCCGCCAGTAGATCTCTTTTTGGAAGTGAGGAGAGTGAATTTATATCACAAACAACTAACTCCGGTTGCTTGAAGCAACCAATAAGATTTTTCCCATATTTACTATTAACACCTGTTTTCCCTCCTATTGAAGAGTCTACCTGTGCTAACAAAGTCGTTGGTATGTTAATAAATTTAACTCCTCGATGTATAATACTTGCAACGAAACCTGACAGATCGCCAATTACGCCTCCTCCAAGCCCAATGATAATATCACCGCGTTCAAATTTTTTTGATAAAAGTTTATCAATAATGCTTTCTGCAACAATTAATTCTTTATTTTTTTCACCAGGAGGCAAAATAATTTCGATTGTCTTAATGTCATAGCTTGATAAAGCCTTTTTTAGCGCGTCTAGGTTATTATTTGCTGCATCATCATCAGAAATAATAGCAACTTTCCTCCCGTTAATGCTCTCAGGCTGGATAGTTTGAATTCCTTGTTGAATGTCAGAATATAGAACTTTGTATGGATTCTTATCAAGATTTACTTCAATTGTTCTCATTGATGCCTATATTTTTTGAGCTTGAAAATAATTTCTTCCGCACATTCTGTCTTAGTTTTTTTATTGCAGTCTATATGAATTTTTGACATTTCGTAATATTTCAATCTTTTTTCATATATTTTCTTAATTTCTTCGTCAGATTTTTCTTCGATTAGAGGCCGATTTTGATTTTTTTTTACGCGAGTTATTATCGTTTCTATACTAACGTCAAGCCATACCGATATCGACTTTTCATTTATATTTTTTCGGACTGTTGCATTCAAAAAACCGCCTCCACCAAGAGCAATTACCGTTGATTTCTTTTCTCCAAGGTTCTCAATTATAATTTTACTTTCAAGTTTTCTAAAATATCTTTCTCCACTGTTTTTAAAAATCGATTTGATGCTTCTTTTTTCATGAAACTCAATCTCCTTATCGATATCGAGAAAGGGAACATTGATGGACTTGGATAGGACTTTACCAATACTTGACTTACCTGATGCCATCATTCCTACAAGCACAATATGCATTTATTCATTCCTGTTAAAAATCAAAATAACCATATATTAAATATTACAGATTAACATTAATAAATAATGTATTTATTTTCTTGAAAGTATTGTCAATTGCATGAGTCAGCTCATTGAAAATTTTATTGAAATGATGTCAGTTGAAAGAGCAGCTACTCAAAATACTCTAACTTCATATAGGCATGATTTAAATAATTTGTCGCATTACTTAAGCCGAAAAAAACTCTCATTAGAAAAAGTTGAAAATGCAAGCATGCGTGAATTTTTTAGAGAAATTTCGAAGAGTGGCGCAACTAGTAGTTCATTAGCACGGCATATGAGCACAATTCGACAGTTTTATAAATTCTTATTTCAAGAAAATATAATAAATGACAATCCAATGAATGGAATTGAAGGGCCCAAACTCGGGAGAACACTACCAAAATTACTGAGTGAAAGCTCCATATTAAAATTAATAAATCACGTCAAAGACTTGCAAATTGGAAATGAATTAATTCATAAAAAGAGATTAAGACACCAGAGATTTCTGTCGCAAATAGAGATACTATATTCTACAGGTATGAGAGTTAGTGAATTATTATCGATAAAAATTTCAGACTTAAACCAGCATAATTATTTCCTAAATGTGATGGGAAAAGGGAATAAGGAGAGGATTGTTCCATTGACGGAGGAAGCCTTAGGTGAGACGAGGCATTATCTTGATCTTTTAGGTTACGATCGAGATTTAACCAAGGAGACATATTTATATCCAGGTTCAAGAAAAAATAAGTGTCTTACTCGCCAATATTTTGCTAGTGAATTAAAAGCCTATGCCAGTGGGGCGGGTCTTGACGAAAAAAATATTTCACCTCATGTACTAAGGCACGCTTTCGCAAGTCATTTATTGCAAAATGGAGCAGATTTACGTTCCGTACAGCAAATGCTTGGCCATTCAGATATCTCAACTACACAAATATATACGCACATCTTAGACGACAATTTAAAAATGGCCATAAAGGAAAACCATCCCTTATCAAAAAAAATGTGATATAAATATGTTATAGTTTCGTTAAACTATTATATTCATTATATTAAAAAAAACTGAGAGCAATTTTTTATGCAATATCTTGACTTCGAAAAAAATGTAGCTGAGCTGGAAAGTAAGGTAAGTGAGCTTAGGCAACTAGCTCCAAGCGATGAAGATATATCAATTGATGAAAACATAAAACAACTTGAACAAAAAGCAAATATGGCTCTTGAGAAGCTATATGCAACGTTGAGCCCATGGCAGAAAACTAAAGTGGC
>CEWA01007723.1_pt1 | contig 10297 bp, 9 predicted proteins | sample 530361 | NCBI WGS metagenome assembly CEWA01 (sample SAMEA2620000, study PRJEB7988) | marine metagenome | biome: marine biome (ENVO:00000447); feature: surface water layer (ENVO:00002042); material: "saline water (ENVO:00002010), including plankton (ENVO:xxxxxxxx)" | depth 5 m
TGTTCTGTTTCATTTAATGTCTGTGCAAAGTGCTCTTTCATCAAATACAGATGATCAGGACCACGGAGTCCTAATGACTCCCTCAAATGTAATACACTTAAAAATGCGAAATAAGGTGCCCTAGCGATTTCTTCAAGCACCCAGAAGCGTGGATAGTCTCTATCTTTATAAAGATAGTCTAAAATGTTGACTGTAATATCTAAAGTCAACTTGTTTAATTGCTCCATGGGACATTTTAATAAAGTTCTTCTTCTGCCTCCGCTTTGATTACACAGTCAGAAGTTGGATATGAAACACAGAGGAGTGCAAAACCTGCTTCCATTTGATCGTCGTCTAAAAATGATTGTTCTTCTTGATTAACTGTTCCTGATTCGATTTTGCCAGCACATGAAGAACATGCACCAGCCCGACAAGAATAGGGTAAATCAATACCCTGATTCTCTGCTTCATCAAGAATATAAGAATCTTCTGGACACTCAAAAGAAGTTTCGGTGCCGTCTAGTTGTTTGATTAAAATTGAATGCATTTTTGATTACTCTACATGTACAGTGCCGATCATGCCAGCTCCTTTATGAGGAGCACACCAATAGGTGTAGTCACCAGCATCAGGAAAGGTGACATCAAACTCTTCTCCAGGAAGCATTGCAAGAGATTCGTGTGCGAGATCAGGGCGACCTTCCACGATAACATTGTGTGGAGGAAGCATGTTGTTTACAAAATGTACTGATTCTCCCGCACTAATAGTAATTTCAGCGGGATCAAACACAAGGTTGCCATTTGAACCCATTTGAACATCAACAGCCCACGCTGGAGCTGCCAAAAATAGTGTAGCGAAAAGTGCCAAAAGGTACTTCATGACTTGTCTTTTGCGACTATACTATCTAGTAATTTAATTAGATATTATTTTTTCAAATATCAGGGTTTCAGAACTCAAATCCCATATCTTTTCCCATATCCCTCATCCTCTCCATTGACTCTTTTTTCTCCTTCATTACTCCGTCAATAAATCCCATTCTATATTCCCAGGTCTGACCCCCATCTTGTCCTTTCTTGGGGTTGATGCATTGGTGGTTGCCTAGCTTGTTGCAAACAAGACCAGCAAGGTCAAGCTCACTAGACTCAGATGAACCGCCAGTGCCACGCCAGACATGTTTGCCATTGATCCAGGTTGCTCCACACTTTTCACACTCTTTACGCTCTAGACTAAAATCTGAAAATTCGTTGTCAGACATGCAGGGGTCTCCTATGAGTATCTTTCTGATACATTATAGGTCTATTTAGAGATTCTGTCTGATATAATTTGTTACAAATCAGCAATTCCAAGCACGAAGTGACTTGTTAATTCTGCTATCGGGATCACTTGCAGTCTTTGCAGAGGTGAGTTTTTTCTTCATGCCCTTCATTCTTGCACAGAAGGATGCACGACGCTTATTACCTTTCTTTTTAGAGGGAGCTTTGAGATCACTACCAGGATTCTCACGCTCATAGGACTTGCGTCCTTTCTCGTTCAAACCACCAGACTTATTCTTACCTTCACTTCTCTGCCATGCTGCAGAACCTTCATCCAGTTCTACTGATTCACCAGTTACCATTCTTTTATTGACATTCTGCTGACTAAAATCCCACTTCTTTGGGTCGCCCTTGATAATTCTATTCAAGGTATCCATTCTTCTTTGCTGTTGCTTCTTCACAGCAGCTGAGTTATCAATATAGTCACCTACCTGATACTGCCCAGGTGGGTTAGGATCATCATGATTTCTCATACCAGGAGGTTTAGCACCCTCACTCATTTTCACGCAAGAATCATCAACCTTCTCAGCTTCAAAATCAGCTGTGGTTGTGACCTTTTTCTTCTTTGCTTCTGCTAAGAATGAATTAATCTCAGAGTATGATCCGAACATGTTACGGATAAACTAATGCCTGAATAATATTTATACTCAGACAGTATCCTTCTTATCCTTTTCATGTAAGCTTGAATCCTTCTCTTCCTTCTTTTTGGTCGGAACAACCCCGAAAGTAGCTAAAGTCCCAGTAAACACGCTGGCTATGAAAGTTGGATCGATATTTTTTTGAGGAATACCAGGCACAGTCACATAGTTAAGAGTAAGAATTGCTGCTGACCATCCAAGAATAATAACTCGGACGATAGTCGATACACCTTCATCAGCCCATTCAAATTTATTTTCTTCTTTCTTCTTTGGTGCGAGGTCTGCCATATCAGAGAATATCTCTGATTTTATTTAGATTTTTTGTTCATTTCCTTGAGCATTTTCTGCAGTTCTGCAGTGGATCCAACAAACATTGCATTGTTTGTTACTGATGTTGGACCTTTCTTTTCTTCATCAATATCTTTTAATTTCTTTTGTAAGTCAAGGAGTTTGTCGGTTGTATCAGCAACACTCTTAATAATCTGACCTGCAACCTCATAGGCTCTAGGAGACTGTGTTTGATCTGCTAGATCCATAATACCATTGAGAGTCTCTTGACCCTTTTCAATTAAGGAATATAAATTGCCACGAGTATACTCATAATCTTTCTGCACATCCTTGTTCTCACTGGGTTTTGTGACAGCAGATTCTTCAACAATTGGTTGAATATCTACTGTCTCACTAGTTGTATTGAGTGTCTCGTCAATCTTATCAAAGTTCATACATCCTCCCTTCTAGTGGGACTATAGGTCTTGCCATCAGCAAAATCTTCTACAGTCTCACTAAACCCAAAGTCGTCATCAGGTTCAGCGTCGATAGGATCGGGAACAGCAGTATAGCGCATTTCTCTCTTGGCAACAGTTTTATCTGTGTCACCGTAGTAATCAACTTGAACCTTACGAATCAGACCCTCTGTGCTCTTAGCAATAGGACCAAACAAGTATGTTTTAGCTGAGAAGTTGATTGTATAAGTTAAAACTCTTCTGGTAGAAAAGTCACCTTCATATTCATCTGTAAATGAAATATTTTCTAAGATGATTGGGATATCTCTTTTTTCTCCAATAGAATCAATAAGATCAACAGTTACATTAAATGATGGTTGAAAGAATGGAAGAATTTGTTCAATAATTTGTAGTGCATCATCATTTAATTTACACATAATGTTTAATTCAAACCCAACATTATATGGAACGGGTAAGAATACTTTTTTAATCTTATCACTATCTGATGTATCAACAGCCTTGAATGTTTTTGTTACTGATGTTTTCCTAGTAGGATCATATGTAATAGAGTTCATTTCAAAAGACATTCTTGGCAGAGTAATTGCCGTTGCCTTATTCAACTCTTGTTGCTGTTGAAGTTTTGCTAAAAACTTTGACTTTGGTCCATATGATAATGGTACTTTAAGATCACTAATTACTTGAGACTCATCTCTATTAGTCTTTTGAATATGAATATCATTAAACAATGTTCCGAAAGAGATTACAGTCTTTCGTAAAATTTCATGATAGAAATATGTACCTAACATCAGAAGTTACCAAACGGATTTATTTCAGTGAAGTCGAGAATATTGTCTGCCGCAATCTCAAATTCATCATTAAGTGTAAATGGACTTGTAGTGTCAATTCCACTGTGAGCAAGAACTTGATATCTAGCAGATGATGCAGTTCCTGTTATAAACTCACCAGGGTAAAACACACCGTTATTTATTGTTAGTTTTAGTTTTCTTTCGATTTCGTTCCATTCTTTGACATAAGCTTCCGTTCCAGAAAGTGATCCAACAACTCTTTCATTAAAGAAATAAGTACCAACACCCAACGCGAGAGGACTGCCGATGGAAATTGTAGGAGCTGCTTCATAACCAGAACCAGCATTAGTAAGGAAGATTCTACTGATACCATCTCCATCCAATGTAGCGATAGCAGTAGCTTGTTCTTGTCCTGTCTTAACACCAACGGTTTGACCTGTAGTACCTATGCCAACATCTGATGGATGCTGGATTGTGATTGTTGGAGGAGAAACATAATTATTACCTGGCAATGTGATACGAATAGATGTAATACCACTATTAGTAAGAGCTGCTGTTGCAGCAGCGCCTACACCAGGTCCACCAAAAGTAAACGGTGGTGGTTCTGTATATGCAAAACCAGGATTTTGTAGAACGAGTTGATCGACTGAATATAGACCAGATCTCTCTGTAGTAAATGCAAAAGCTGTTGCTCTAGATGAAGTGACACCAGCAGGAGACTGACCAACAATTACAGATGGAGCAGAGGTATATCCATAACCATCATCATTCAAGAAGATCTGTTGCAATGCGCCTTGACTTGCAAATGAGTCCACAACAGCAAGTGCTGTAGAACCAATACCAGCAAGGGCAACTGTTGTGACTTCTCCTTCCTCTTGACCCCTTTCATCAATAAGGGAGACATTGGTGTCAATGTATTCGTCCTCATAGCGGAAGAGTTCACACTGCAATTCGTAAATATAATTCTTTCCAAGCTGATAGAACGGATTCTCATGCTCTACATGCTTGATCTCAAAAAGTCTTTCGCCCAATGGGAAGAAAATCAAATCTCCTTCTTTAGGTCTTTCACCAAAAACAATATCAGTTCCAGCTGTTCTTGAGTTATGAGTGACAACAAAAGGTGCAATAAAATCTTCGTATCTTTCTCTAGAGATTGTCAGTGTAATTTCATTCTGTAAGTTAATACCAAATTTGGTCATGATATCACTGCCCTTAGCATATCCCTCAAAATTGTTCAGATATGCTTCGATGATATATGCATCATTGAATTTGGATGACTGTACTTCTCCAAGCACATCATCCGTATCAATCATTTTTCTAGGTATATAATATACATCCATACCGAACATTGACAAATGTTCGTCAATCAACGACTGCATCAGCCGCTGTTCGTCAGGAGATCCTTGAAGAAAGAAAGGATTTAGCGCCATTATCCAATAAGATCAAGGGGTGGAATTTCGTATGTGGAAAGCATCTTGTCTTCGATCATCTGCAACTCTTGTACAGCATCCTCGTAGATTTGTCTGCCATTTAACTCAATACCTCCAGGGAGTTTAACACCTTGGAACTTGATGAGATTTTGTCCCCACTGCCTTTTGACCTTAGATGTAAAATATCTCTTAAGGAAAGAATCATTGTAAACACCTGCATAGTTAGCAGGATCCATGATTCTTTGGCAGTCAATGACTATGTATGTTCCTGCAGAGATTGCACCCCAATCAACATCTAAGTAGAGGCGATTATTTCTCTTGTTATATCTGATCTGCTTATTTGTAGAAAGTAAGAAGTCAATATCTTCGATGTATGTCTTCGTCATTGCATAACTGAGAAGACCACTATACCCAAGGTTAAAAGCAACATCATTCAAGAACAGTTGGTACTTGAAACTGAACATGTTGTTTGCAATAAAACTAGAGTCAAAAAGGTAAAGCTTTTCAACTCCAATAATTGCATCAGGAACTACGAGGTAGTTTGAGTTTTCTTCAAAGTCTCCAGATGTTGTAGTAGAAGTAGAAATGCCAAGAGTATTCGATGCACCTCTTGCTCTGCCTCTTTTGATGTCATCTTCGGTGATTTTGTACTTTAGAAGAACTCTCTCTACACCGTCAAAATGTCTCTCTTGAAACAGTTGTAAGGAATCATCTAAAGCATCATCTACTTGCTCATCAGCTACATTGATTTCTAAGACAGGATACCCAAGTTGCCTGAGGGCATAATCCTTGAGCTCTTGTCGCGTTGTTGGTTTCGCCATGGCTAGAATGTGCCCCCATCTATCGAGTCAGACCAGATTGGAATGTTGTTTTCGTCAGTTGTCAGAACATAGTTTGATGTAGTCAAGAATCCAACTGTGCTGAGACCGCTGACTAATCTGCCATCTGCCTCAAAGTAAGCAACACCGTTAGGACCGCTATAACCAATACCATTGATTCCGCTTTGATCAGATCTGTAGTAGATACCATCACGGAATGTACCGTAACCGATTACGCTCAGATCGTCTTGGACAGTTACCTGACCAGCAGCAGAGTCGAGAACGAGTTCACCGCTAAGGGTATTTATTTTCGTGGAAGAAGAACCAGCACCAATCGTAATGTTGGCAATGGTTGTTACGCCAGTGACTCTGAAGTTGTTGGTAGTAAGAATACCAGAGACATTGATATTGATTGCTCTGATACCAGCGGAGCTGGTAACAATTCCAGTAAGAACCGTTCCATGATCAACTGTTAGAGCAGCATGGATCTCAGCATTGGTTCCGATATCTAGTGAACCAGCTTGCAGTTGACCAGTGATGCTAACACCAGTACCGATAGTTTCAAGTCTCTTATCATCGTCAAAGTTCAGCTGAACCTTACCATCGGAATAGAAGTTAGCGAGGGTCTCGCCAGTATACTTCTGGAAGTCAATGGTGTTGGAACGAATAATCAGGTTGCCCTGACCAGCATCATCAATGTAAGAGTTGGTGCCGTTGTGATAGATCTGAAGATCGTTGCCATCACCGAAGTTTGCCTTGACATTATCTTTATAGGTTGTAATGCCAGTAAATACCGCGTTGGTTACTGCAACACCAGTGATCTTGGCATCAAAGGCATCGAGTGCCTCTGTGTCAATTGTTACGATGGTAGCAGCAGTACCAACGATATCTGTTACTGCCAGACCAGTGATGTTGACATCCTTGGCATCCAGGGTCTCAATATCAACCGTGGTGATGGTTGAATATGTACCAACCAGAGATGTTACAACACCAGTTACTGCCTTGAGATCTTCTACCGCAAGATTTGCTTCAAACTCAGAATCACCAGTTACTGTCAGACCTGCGCCAACGGTGAGGTTGGACATGAATGAACCAACACCAGTGATCTTGAGATCTTCCAGTAAGGTAGAACCAAGAACATCAACTCTTGCTCTAGGAGCAGCAGTTGCAATACCCAGTAACTGAGCGTTGGTGAGGCGCATACCCTCAACATTATCCGTATTAAAGCGGATAGTGCCATCAGAACCAGAGTCATCGAGAGCAATAGATGTATCGCCCTTCTGGAAAGCATCGAGTTGAATGGTTGTCGCAGTCAGGATACCCAGGACATTGACATCACCAGTGATGTTGATATCACCTGCACCAGCTGGATCGATATTGATATCACCAGAAGTGGATTCGATATTGTTACCAGAGATCTGGATGTTACCGAATGTGCCGCTGGTAGGAGTAACAGTGCTGCTATCTGTGCCATCAGTAATGGTCAGAGAGGACAGAGCCTGCAGACTGGTTACCTGTTGCGAGAACGATACAGTACCAGATTCTTGATCGACGAAGAATGCATCACCAACTCTGAAGTCACCTTTCTGGTCAATACTGACGAAGGATACATCACCATTATTCAGTTCAGTAACTTCGTTTGCCTGAATTGCCAGGTTAGGATCATTGGAGAAATCTCCACCAGCACCAACATGATTGAAGTTGAGAGCAAACAGTCTCAGAGATACGCCATCGCCATCAGCAATGACACCCTTTTGACCATACTCAACAGCACAACCAACGGAGCGCATGTCCGCACCGAACTGACTGTAGTCAGCAAGGATAACCTTGGTTGCAGTTCCGATACCACCACCAGCTTGAGTGATGCGGATATCCTGATTGCGGATTACATCATCAGTGGTTGTTGTTACGCCACTTGCCCCATCGAAGGAAAGTAAGAGAACTGTGTCCTTATCACCTGTGTGTGCAGCAGTCGGAGCAGTGAAGTTTGCAGTGTACTTAGCAACTCCTCTCTCAATTCTGAAGTCGTCAATCCAACCAGTGACATTTTGACTTGCACCATCGAAGTCGGCACCAATGACCAGACCCTTAGATGCACCGTAGTCAGTTGTATCAGAGGTCTTAATGCCTCTCTGAGTACCGTCAACGAACAGTCTAGTGTTTGTACCCTCTCTAGCGAGTGCATAGTGCTTCCAGACGCCTGTAGCGATGCCTGCGCCAGAGCCAGTGATAGCGGTGGTAGTACCAACCCGCATGTCAACTTCACCAGCAGCACGGAAGGCAACGCTGATACCCTCAGCATCAGTTCCAGTATCTCTTAAGTCGAAGAGAGTTGCGCTGGTCAGACCAGTTGTATTTGCATATGCCCAGAATTCAATCGTGAAGTCTGTATTGGTTCCGAAACCAAGATCACCGCTAGAAGGAATGCTGATAGAATCATTAGATCCATCAAGCTTCAGCGCAGCAGAACCAAACTTCTTAACTGTGGTATCTAACTGAGCATTATCATTGAAGGTGATTGCCTTAGCAGTTCTTGCGAGAAGAACTTCAAAACCAGTTTGCTTACCAGTTACATCCAGGTATGTTCCGTCGTAACCAGCAACAATAGCAGTTGCAATACCAGTGGTTCCGTCAGTATCAAAGACGGTAATAGTGTTACCAACGCCGACTGTTGTGATGCCAGTCAGTCTGAGTCTGGTCTCACCAGCAGAGCTGATACCAAGAGAACCAGATGTACCCTTGATCGCTTCAGCAGCGAAGTAGGAGAAGCAGTTCAGGTACTCAGAACGAGCACCGTTGGTCATAATCAGACCTTTGCTGTTCGGTACAATGAAAGTAACTTCATTGAACAGGAACCCTGCCTCAAGAGATCCTGCTGCTACCTCAGAACCATCGACATAAGCACCACCACCAGCGATGTATGAGGAAGGTGCAGAATCAGCTGAACCATAACCATAAGGATCAGCAGTGGAAGTATTGCTACCTTTGTTGAATACAGTTACACGCTGGACATAAGGAGATCTGCTTGTGATAGCAATTCCAGGAGCAAACTTGAATGCATAACCCTGGTTGCCAGCAGTGTCGAAGAACATGTCAGCAATCGTGACATCCTCAACAACAGATCTGTCGTTCATCAAGAAGCAGTCCTTCTGCTTAGTAGCAGTGGTAGGAATGATCTTGGTTGCACGAAGACCAGCACCCTTAACTGTCAGACCAGCTGGAACAGTCAGTGGGAATGTTTCTTGGTATACACCAGCAGCGATGTTCAGAATATCGTTAACACCAATATTGGAGATCTGAGACAGAGCGTATCCAATCGTTCTGAATGGTCTCTCTGGCGTTCTACCGCGAGAAGGTTCGTTGTCGTCAACACCGTTGGTAGATACAAACCATGTATCGAGTTTGGCATTGATGGTTGCAATACCAATCTGAGCAGGTTCACGCCAGGTAATCGTGCCTGCAGGATCAGTGCTCAGAATGTGCTGAGTGTTCAGACCAACAACACCAGTGGAGTCATACAGCGAGGTGATGAAACCAGCTTGTACGAATGCGGAAGTTGCAATGCCAACCGATACAGTGGCATTCAGAATATCTGCAACTTCAAAGTCAACCGTGGTGATAGTTGCTGCAGTACCGACGATATCAGTAATGATACCAGCAGTGATCTTGACATCTCTGAGATCAGCAGTCTCAGTATCAAATGTAGTGATCGTAGCGTAGGTGCCAACCAGAGAGGTTACGACACCAGCAGTGATCTTTGCGTTGACGATATCGCCTTCTGTGACATCAATCGTCGTGATGGTAGCAGCTGTACCGACAATATCGGTAACTGCTAATCCAGTAATATTTGTTTGTCTGGCATCGAGTACATCGATATCAGCAGTTGTGATTGTTGCGTATGTACCAACTGTAGAGTCAACAATCAGGTCATCGACGCGAGCAACGCCATCGATGTAGATATCGCGCCACTCCTTAGTGGAACTACCCAGATCGTAGGTATCGTCATCGTCGGGAACGATATCAGAGTCAACTTCACCTTCAAATACGATGTTATCGGTGTTGGAATTACCAAGACCAATTGTGCCACCTTCAAAGGTTACACTACCTACAAATGTAGAAGCTCCACCAACTCTGAAGTCACCTTGTACATCTAGACCGTCATTGAGGTCTACAAATCCAGTTACAGTAGCAGCACCAGATACCTGAATATCTGTGACAATACCAGCACCAATTGTGGCAGTTACGATATCAGCTGCATTAACATCGAGGGTAACGATGGTTGCAGCAGTACCGACTATATCGGTTACAGCAAGACCAGTGATGTTTACATCTTTGGCATCGAGAGTCTCGATATCAACGGTGCCAATGGTTGCATAGGTGCCTACCTGACTGGTAATGATACCAGCAGTAATCTTGGCATCCAGGATATCAGCAGCATCGAGGTGTGCAGTGCCATCGATGTAGATGTCTTTCCACTCACGATCGGTAGTACCGATGTCTAGAGTACCATCAGCATTAGGAATAAACTTGAGGTTAGATTCCCATGCCTCTCTTGCTTGATCGTATAAGAATTCTTTGTCAGTCGTTCCCTTG
>CEWA01001862.1_pt1 | contig 10225 bp, 11 predicted proteins | sample 530361 | NCBI WGS metagenome assembly CEWA01 (sample SAMEA2620000, study PRJEB7988) | marine metagenome | biome: marine biome (ENVO:00000447); feature: surface water layer (ENVO:00002042); material: "saline water (ENVO:00002010), including plankton (ENVO:xxxxxxxx)" | depth 5 m
AAGTACGTAAAATCTTTCGTAGATCAATAGGATCACGCACAGGCGGCGGTGATGGCGGAACATTATTTGAACCGTTCAATTTAGCATATACAAATACCTATCTATTAGCAAGTTCTAATATGGGAGGTCTTGCAACTTATAATGCCTTTGCTGGATACCAAGAATTAGTTGGACGTATGTTTGGTTCATTTATTGAATTCAAATGGAATAGAGCAACTAAAGAATTAAAACTTCTACAACGCCCTAGAGCAGAAGAAGAAATATTGCTACAATGCTATAATCATAGACCCGACTTTCAACTGTTAGATGATTATATGGCTATTCAGTGGCTTAAAGATTATACACTTGCAAAGTGTAAGTATATGCTAGGAGAAGCACGTAGTAAATTTGCTACTGTTGCTGGTCCACAGGGCGGAACTTCCTTAAATGGTGATGCACTAAAAGCTGAAGCACAAGCAGAAATGGAAAAACTTGAAGCTGATGTATCACTTGCTGTAGCAGGCGGCGTTGGCTATGGCTTCACAATTGGCTAAAAAACACTTGACAACTGCTAAATTATAACGTATACTATACATTATAAATTAGGAGATCAACTTGATAATTGGAATTTGTGGCTTAATCGGTAGCGGTAAAGGTACGGTGGCAGACGTTCTTGTGGAAGAACATAAATTCGAAAAAATTTCATTTGCAGATAAACTCAAAGATGCAGTAAGTGTACTGTTTGATTGGCCTCGCGATATGCTTGAAGGCGAAACACCTGACAGTCGTTTTTGGCGTGAGCAAGAAGATAATTTTTGGACAAAAGAAACAGGACGATCAGTAACTCCAAGATTAGTATTACAAGAATTTGGAACAGACTGTATGCGTAATGGATTCTATGATGGTGTATGGGTAAGTTTTGTAAAAAAGAAGATTATTGACAATCCTGATACAAACTTTGTTATTCCTGATGTTCGCTTTGAAAATGAAGTAGAAGTTATTAAAGGTATGGGTGGAAAAGTATGGTGCGTAAAACGAGGTCCTGATCCTTTATGGTTTAGACAATATCAAGATATAGGATTAGAGCCTACAGATGTACATCCTAGTGAATGGCGTTGGGCAAAAGCACAGTTTGATTTTAATATCTATAATGAAGGTACTATTGATGATCTTAAAAGTCAGGTACAAGGTCGCCTTGCTTCCACTTTACGCCTTGCTTCTGCATAGTACGTTGACAATTAGCACATATAGTTTTTAGGTTACTACGCAGAGTATTGTTTAAGTTACCATCAACATGATAGACATTGAACTGCTCTTTATGGTCACTTTTGTAGTTACATTTTTCACAATAATTTAATTGTCTATAACCTGCTTTGTACCATTTTGGAATACCATGTCCTTTACCATTGTGTAGGCATGTTTCACATTGTTTACGATAATATACTTTACTGCCTTTTTTATAGTTTATAGCGGCAGGTCTTTTCTTACAATATTCACATAATGGACGCATATTGTATTTACCTTCCCTTTTTACCCCCTTTTGTTTGGTGGTTTCTGTGTATATTTTTTGAAAATCGTATAAATACTTTTAACAGTTGTTATAACAGGAGAACTTAAATGGCTTTAATATCACCAGGTGTACAAGTTAGCGTAATAGACGAGAGTTTTTACACACCAGCAGAACCAGGTACAACGCCTATGATTTTTGTAGTGTCTAAACAAGACAAAGCAAATGCTTCAGGCACAGGTACAGCAAGAGGTACAACAAAGGCAAATGCCGGTGTACCATTTTTAATTACATCACAAAGAGATTTATCAGACACGTTCGGAGATCCACACTTCCAAACAGACGCAAGCAACAATCCAGTAAACGGCGGAGAGCTTAACGAATACGGGTTACAAGCGGCTTACTCCTATTTGGGTGTTAGCAATAGAGCGTTTGTTGTAAGAGCAGACGTTGATCTTAACGAACTAAGTCCAAGTGCAAATGCACCAGCGGCAAATCCGGCAAACGGAACATACTGGTTTGACACAGCACTTACAAAATACGGAATATTCGAATGGAACGGAAACCCAATTACTGATACTGGTGGTCAGTCATTTACAAATAAAGTTCCACTCGTTATTACAAATAATACTAACCTAGTTGGTGGATCAAATACAGGTTTTCCAAAAGGATCAGTAGGTGCAGTAGGCGACTATGCAGTAGTAACAACAACTACTACTAATAAAGTATACTACAAAAACTCTTCAGGATCATGGGTTAAAGTAGGAACAGCTGATTGGGTTAAGAGTTGGCCAACTGTAGTAGGTACTGCAACAGGTGCTCATACAAGCGGTCAAACTATTGTTATTAACGGTACAACTGTAACATCAAACAACACAACAATATCAGCGTTTGCGACAGTTATTAATGCGGCAGGTATTACAGGCGTAACTGCAAGTGTAGTTGATGGCAAACTAAACTTATTTGGTGACGGAACAAACACAGTTGACGGAACTACAGATGATGACGGTGCAATTAGAATAGCGGCAGGCGCTTCAGGTACATTACTTGCAGACCTAGGACTAACAGCAGGTGACTATTATTCACCAGCATTCCAAATTGCTCCACACACAGCAGTTCCAGCATTTAAAACATCTGATACAAAAACAAGACCTACAGGTAGTGTTTGGTTTAAAATTACAGACGCTAACTTAGGTGTACAGATGAAAGTAAAAGCATTTAACGGTACTACTAAGTTATGGGAAGACAAGCCAGCGCCAGTTTACACTGATCACGCAACAGCATTGTTTAATATGGACAAAGCAAGTGGCGGATTAGGACTAGCGTTAGGACAACTTTATGTACAAGCACATACAACACAAGCAGAAAACGAAGAGTTTGACTTTACAATTTTTGCTAGAAATAGTTCAACAGCAACTAAGATTGTATCAAGTGCAGTAGCAACACAGTTAAGCAGTCAGTCATATGGCTTTACTATTGCAGAAAGTATTGTAGGACAAGCGGCTATGTCAACTGGACAAGCTCTAAGTGTTACAGCAACTGGTGCGGCAAGTGACGCAGACTTAATTGCAAATGCAATTAACGCGGCAGGATTTGTAAATGTTGTTGCAAGTGTTGATGCAAGTAACAGAGTTGTTATTGAGCATAACGATGGCGGAGAAATCCACATTAAAGATACAAACGGTGCTTTAGGCTTAATTGGCTTTACAGCATTTAACTACTCAACAAAAGCAGGAACTGCAAATTTATATGCGGCTCCAAGCGGTGATGCAACTTATGATTTCCATGCTTCAAACTGGAAAATCCTAACACAAACTGCAAGTGCAAATGCTCCAACAGCATTAACAACTGATGGCGCACTATGGTACAACAGTATTGTTGATGAAGTTGATATTATGGTACACGATGGTACTACATGGAAAGGTTACCAAAACGTTTACAGTAACGCTGATCCATTAGGACCAATTGTAAGTGCAACAGAACCAACTACACAACAAGACGGTTCTTCAGCACTTGTAACAGGTGACATTTGGGTATCTACAGCAGACTTAGAAACATATCCACAAGTACACAAATATAATTCAGATTTAGCAAAATGGATTGCACTAGACGAAGGCGATCAAACATCAGAAGATGGCATTTTGTTTGCTGATGCACGTTATGGTACAAGTGGCGGAACTGCTACAGTAGCACCAAGCGGAACTATTGCAGAACTGTTAGTTAGTGATCACTTAGACACTGACGCACCAGATCCTGCACTATATCCAAAAGGCATGCTATTATGGAACTTACGTAGAAGTGGATTTAATGTTAAGAAATTTGTACGTAACCATGTAGACGTAACACAGAAAAATATTAGAATGGGCGATGTAAGCATGGCGGCATACTATCCACACAGATGGGTAACTGAGTCAGCTAACCAAGTTGATGGTTCAGGTAGCTTTGGACGTAAAGCACAGCGTAAAGTAATCATTCAAGCTCTACAAGCAATGGTTAACAGTAACCAAGATATTAGAGACGATGAATCAAGATTGTTTAACGTAATGGCGGCGCCAAGTTATCCAGAACTAATTGGTGAAATGGTTGCACTTAACAATGATAGAGGATTAACTGCATTTATCGTTGGAGATAGTCCATTTAGACTTAAGAGTGATGGTACTACATTGAATAACTGGGGATCAAACGTTGCACTAGCTGTTGAAGATAACGACAACGGTGCTGTAACAAGAGATGAATACTTAGGTATGTTCTACCCTAGCTTGTTTACAAGTGATAATGCAGGTAACAATGTTGTTGTTCCAGCAAGTCACGGTATCCTAAGAACACTAGCATTAAGCGATCAAGTATCGTTTCCATGGTTTGCACCAGCAGGTACAAGACGTGGTGGAATTACAAATGCAAGTGCCGCAGGATTTGTTGATGCAGAAGGCGAATTTAAGTCAATTGCACTGAACGAAGGTCAGCGTGATACACTTTATTCAAACAACATTAACCCAATTACATTCTTAACAGGAGCAGGGCTTGTAAACTTTGGTCAAAAAACAAGAGCAAAGAACGCAAGTGCATTGGATAGAATTAACGTTGCAAGACTAGTAATTTACTTAAGATCACAACTTAAGAAACTTGCTAAGCCTTATATCTTTGAGCCAAATGATAAAATCACACGTGATGAAATCAAAGCACAAGCAGATAGTTTAATGCTTGAGCTAGTATCTCAAAGAGCATTATATGACTTCCTAGTTGTATGTGACGAATCTAACAATACTCCAAGTAGAATTGATAGAAACGAGCTATATTTAGATATTGCTATTGAGCCAGTCAAAGCTGTTGAATTTATTTACATTCCACTTAGACTTAAAAACACTGGCGAAATTAGTGGACTATAATATGATAAATAAAAGTAATAGGAGCAAATAATGGCAATTTCAACACTTTCAAAATTAACAGTACCTTTAGATAGTAACGCAAGTGCATCTAATCAGGGTTTGTTAATGCCCAAACTTCAGTATCGCTTTAGAGTGAGCTTAGAAAATTTTGGTGTATCAAGTCCGTCAACAGAGCTAACAAAACAAGTTATGGACGTAACAAGACCTAGCGTTAGTTTTGATCAAATGACGGTTGATATTTATAACTCCAGAGTTTATCTTGCTGGTAAGCATACTTGGGAACCAATTACAATTAACTTGCGTGAAGATGTTAGCAACAACGTACAGAAAATGGTTGGTGAACAACTTCAGAAACAATTTGATTTCTTTGAGCAGTCAAGTGCGGCAAGTGGTGCAGACTACAAGTTTGTTACTAGAATTGAAATACTAGACGGTGGTAACGGAGCAAATGCGGCAACAGTATTAGAAACATTTGAACTATACGGTTGTTACTTAGAAGGAACTAACTATAACACATTAAACTATGCAACTTCAGAAGTTGTAACAGTAGCGTTAACAGTTAGATACGACAATGCAATCCAAACACCACAAGGAACAGGCCTAGGAACAGCAGTAGGAAGAACAATTAATACTGCAATCACAGGCGGTGGTTCTATCTAAGCAATTATAAATTAAATAAAAAGGGCCTACGGGCCCTTTTTTTATGACTAAATTATCTACCCACATAATTAAATTGGCTAAATATTAGTATGGCGAGCTTTTTAAATGGATTCTTAGACAATGTAGTATCAGGGGCACTAAACCCTAAAGGTAACCTTGCTGACTATCAACACGCGGCTAGACTTTATGTAGATGATAATCATAGACTTACACCAAAAGTAAAGTTTCTATATCATGTAACTTTTAATATAAATTCACAAGCGGCGGCTGTTATACCCCAGCTAAGAGAAAAACATATGAACGAACTTAACATGCTTGTTAAGTCTGCTCAATTACCTGCATACAATATTCAAACAGATGTAAAACATCAATACAATAGAAAAAGAGTAGTACAAAAGCGTATTGATTATCAGCCTGTTAATATTACATTTCATGATGATAATTTCGGTGTTACTACTGCTATGTGGGAAGCATATTATAGATACTATTATAGAGACGGAAACTATGCCGCAGTGCAACCAGCTGGAGCACCAGAAACGGGTGCATCTATTGAAGCATATAATAGAGGTAGCCAATTTAATGAAAAGCAATTTAGATATGGTTTAGATAATGATAGCGGTATGCCTTTCTTTGATAGTATTACAATTTCACAGATGGCAAGAAAAAGTTATACATCATTTACATTAATCAATCCTATTATAGCCGGTTGGCAACATGACACTATGGACAACAGCGTGAGTGATACTGTATCAAATACAATGACACTTGATTATGAAACAGTACATTACAGCAGAGGAACTGTAGGCAAAGGTGGACCTAAAGGATTTGGAGAAGAACACTATGATAAAACACCAAGTCCAAATTCATTAATGGGCGGTGGCGCATCTAGTTTACTAGGTGTGGGTGGAGTACTTGCAGGTGGTATGAGTGTTCTTGGAGATATTTCAAATGACGGAGTAACATTTGGAACTGTATTGACAGCGGCTAACACAATTAAAAATGCAGGAAACTTAACACAAGGCGGAATTGGCGGAGAATTGCTAGGTAGTGCAATCGATACAATTGGTAAAACAACAGGTATTGATGTAAGTGGAGTAGCAGGTGTAATTACACCAAACGGCGGTGGTGGCGGTGGTCTTGCAACTATAGCAACAGCGGCCGCAGTAGTTGGAGGCGGAAAACTAGTAGGTGATTTTATGAATAGTGGTGCTTCAACTTCAAAGACAAGTAGTGCAAGTGCTAATTCAACAAGTGGTCCTAGAGCACCAGCAGGAGAAGTAACATAATGGATAAAGTACAATTAAATTTGCCTGTAAAAAAAGATAGTTCAAGTGCAAGTAAAGTAAAAAGATATTTCAATACTTTTTATCAAAAACAACTTGCATACCCGGCTAATGAAGTAGATGCTGTTATTGGTTTTTTAGAATCAAAAGGTTTTGATAGACCTGCGGCACAATCAACAGGTGCTATTTTAATGAAACAAGCAAAACTTGACGGTATTAAAGTTTTTGAATTATTAGATACATTAAAAAGTTTAGATAAATTACAACTAAGTTTTACTGTAGCTACTGTTTTAAACTTTAATAGACAAAAAGTTAGTACATTAGGATTCAGAGTTAAAAATACTGAAACACCGTTAGAGTCAAGAAACATAATGGGGTAACCCATGGCACGTTTTGCACAAGGAAAGTTCGAACTTAAACATCCACAAAAATATGTAGGACGCAAAACACCAACATACCGAAGTAGTTGGGAATTTGCATTTATGAAATTTTGTGATGAAAATCCTGCTATACAAGCATGGGCAAGTGAAGCAATAAAAATTCCTTATAGAAATCCATTGACAGGTAAAGCAACTATATATGTTCCTGATTTTTTTATACAATATAAAACTAAAAAAGGCAAAAATATGGTTGAACTTATAGAAGTAAAACCTGATAATCAAGTAACTATGGAAACTGCTGGAAAATCTAGACATAATCAGGCACATGTCGCACTAAATATGGCTAAGTGGGAAGCCGCTAGAGCATACTGTAAATCAAAAGGACTCAGTTTCAGAGTTGTTACAGAAAAGGATATGTTCCATCAAGGAAAACGATAAATAATAGTAGCAGTTAATGAGAGTATAAAATGACCAAAAAATTAGAAGAACTTCTTGATTTACCAGATAGTAAAGAGATCATAAAGCAAGATAAGAAACGTGATAAAAAAGAAGTTATAGAACAGCAAAACGAAACGCTAAGAGATATAGCAGAGTTTGACAAAATTGCGGCCGCACTTCCAGCTGTAAAAGGTTTAGGAGAAATGGCGGATAAAGAACTTAACGATATTGCTGAAAAAGCATTAGATGCATATGATGATCTAATGGATTTGGGCATGAATGTAGAAAGTAGATACAGTGGCAGAGTATTTGAAGTAGCTGGTGGTATGCTTAAGACGTCTCTTGATGCTAAAGTGGCAAAAATGGACAAAAAACTTAAAATGATTGAGTTACAACTTAAAAAAGAGAAGATGGATAAAACTGGAAAACCAGACGATGAACTAGTACAGGGCGAAGGTTATATAGTTACAGATCGCAATAGTCTACTCGAAAAACTCAAGAATATGGATAAATAATTTATAAGGACGAAAAACATGTTTGAAAAATACTTAGCAGAAGCGAAAAAAATATACGAATTTAACATTGGTGTAGCAGGCGAATGTCCGGAAGGATTTGCTGATCAGTTAGAAACATGCCTTAAGCGTTACAGTGTAGCGTCTATGAGTGCAGGAAAGAAAACTCCGATCCAAGAACGCCCGTTAGATTTCCCTCAACTTAGTAATTGTGAAGTTACATATTATGAAGTAGGACTAAATTATCCAACTACACCTCAAGTACTTGCAGAATATATTGCACAGTGTTGTGATTGTAGCAGAGATAACTTAATTGTACGTAATAAAAATGAACCACAAGAAATGTACCAAAACATTAAAGACGAAGGTCCTTACCAAACAAAATTAGAAACAGAAGACATGGGACAGTCTGATCCTAAAGCACAAGAGCAAGTTGGATCAAACCGTGTTATGTCATTACTAAAAGAACTTGAAACAGCTAGATCAGAAAGAGAATCTGATCCGTTACAAGATGTTAAGCCAGGTGATACTAAAGATATTACCGATAAAGAAAATACTGTATCACCAGTAGGGAGCAAATAATGAACATAAAAGACATGATTGCTAAAATGGATGCTATAGAAGCACCTAGCAAAAAACAAAAACTAGATGAAGCGGCTTCAATGAATATTTCTATGACAGCTGATGACGCTGGTCAAGTTGGTCAGCTTATGGCAATGATGCGTAATGCTGGAATGGAGCCACAAAAAGTAAGTGATATGCCACTAAGTCCAAGAATGGATATGGAAAAGCATATGAAAGCAATGGGAGCAATGGACGATGATCCAAAGATTCCAGGTAAAGATGATGTTCCAGGAGATCAAGATCTTAAAGCAGGTGCATTAAGCACTGGAGTAGGATCAGCGGCAGGTTCTGCATTAACAGGCGGTCCAGTAGGTGGAGCATTAGGCGCACTAGCAGGCGGTGGCGGAGTAGGCGGCGCGGCTGGTTCAGCACTTGGTAACATTGCTGGTAATATGATAGCACCAGGAATTGGCGGAGTAGTTGGTTCAGCATTAGGTGGCGCAGTTGGTAAAAGCCTAAGCGACGATGAAGCAAAAGAAGGCGATTATTCAAACTCACCGGACGAAGATTATGCACCATACACTGACATGATCAAAGGTGGTGACGATATTAACAGACCAAAGAAATCTTATCCAAAAGTAGCAGGCGGAGATAATCCAATGGCACTAGCAAGTAAGATCAAAGAAGAACTTTCCGAGTTATACAAAGAATACAAAGGTTAAGTCATGCGTGATTTGCTGGAGAAACTAGATAATATTAGTACACCAGTCAACGAAGCGGCTAGCGTTAGTATCAACATGAACGCAGAAACATGCGATGATGTTGGTGAACTTATGAAGTTAATGACTAACGCAGGACTTAAACCTAGCATTGTACAAACTGCAAAAATGGACGATCCAGAAAATCCAGGTAAAGATGATGTTGATGGGGACCAAGATCTCAATGCAGGAGTACTAGGGGGAGTAGGTGGCGCAGTAGCAGGACATATGCTAGGTGCACCTTTAGGACCTATTGGTAGTATGGCAGGCGGTATGCTTGGCGGTGCAATAGGCGACAAACTTACCGGCGACGGCTGGGTATAACAACTATAACAAATAAAAGTCAAACTCACATAGGCACTTAGGTGCCTATTTTTTTGGTTAAATAGTAGTATGAGTACTTCTTTAGATGGCGTATTAATTAAAAAAGCCAATAAAACTGAAACATTTACAGATGCACAATTAGAAGATTTAGCAAAGTGCATAGATCCTGAATCAGGATATTTACATTTCGCTAAAAAGTTTGCATACATACAGCATCCTGTCAAAGGAAAATTGCTGTTTGATCCTTACGAATTCCAGGTACGATTATTAAAAAGTTATCACGATCATAGATTCAATGTAAACATGTTACCTAGACAGACAGGTAAAACTACTACTGCCGCAATTTATTTGTGTTGGTATGCTATGTTTCATCCTGATCAAACTGTGCTTATTGCGGCACACAAATATACAGGTGCTCAAGAAATTATGCAACG
>CEWA01207543.1_pt1 | contig 10142 bp, 24 predicted proteins | sample 530361 | NCBI WGS metagenome assembly CEWA01 (sample SAMEA2620000, study PRJEB7988) | marine metagenome | biome: marine biome (ENVO:00000447); feature: surface water layer (ENVO:00002042); material: "saline water (ENVO:00002010), including plankton (ENVO:xxxxxxxx)" | depth 5 m
TGAAATGCTTCATAGCTTCGAGCTAGTCTTTAGGTATTACAAAACAAAAAAGAAGGGCTTCAAGTAAGCCCTTTTTCTAATTTTAGTTTGCACCTAGTCAGGATTAATGTTTCGTACAATTTTTTATCTTTACTTAAAGCCTTTGTTATTAAAATATCCCACTCATTTTCTGTTAAAGAGTTGAGTTGGTAAGGATTGAAGCCTAAACTTTCAATTTCTAGTAAAAACGTTTTAATTAAAGACATTTAATTTATTAAGATACGATAACATCCTAGCATAACGCATTGACGATATTGCAAATATGATGGTATTGTTATGAAGTATTCACTTATTCTAAATTTATGGACAGAGACTTTCAAAAGGTTTTACAAGCCTTAACTACTTTTGATAAGAAATTATCAACTTTAGAAGATGTTGTTAGACAATTAGCAGAAGCTAATGTTACCTATGCAACGAGCCAGCAAGCGTTGAACAAAGAGCAATCTGAGCTTAATAAAGATTTAGGTGAAGGTATCAAAATGCTTGGAAATAGTATGTCTGACATTATTCAATTTTTACAAAAAATAGGAGGTAGCAACTAATGGGTTTAGATATGTACTTCGAGGGAACTTTTTCAACAAGAGCTTTTACTGAAAGAAAATTTGATGACAGAAGAAACGCTGAAATTGACCCTGACTTTGAAACTACTCTTGAATCTATTGGCTTTGAAAACGCTCCAATAGAAATAACTAACTGGAATTATTATTCAGTTAACCTTCCGATTGCTTATTGGAGAAAAGTTAATTGTATTCACAACTGGTTTGTTGAAAATGTTCAGGGTGGTAACGATAACTGTGATCGTCATTACGTTAGTGATGAAAAGATAAAAGAGTTAGTTGAAGAAATTGACAATATTTTATCTGAACCCGATCCAAAAACAAAACTGGCAAAGGCAGAAGCTAACTTACCTAATACAACAGGTTGTTTCTTCGGTTCTCAAGAATACGATAAGTATTATTTTGAGGATCTTGAATACACTAAGAAACGTATGCAAGCCTGTTTAGATTGGCAAAACAAAATGGCAGGAACAGGTAAATGTTTCGATAGCTTCTATTATCAATCATCTTGGTAAAAACTATGAACAAAAAAGAAATCATCAAAAAACACATAGAAAAACAAGTCTTACAAGGACATTCAAGATCTAGTGTTTTAAAAAAAATAGTATCTAAATTTGACGTAACTCTAGCTACTGCTTATTTATATACTCATAATTTTAAATTCAAAAAAAAGTATTAATTATGTCGCACCCAGTAAATGATGAAATTCTTGAAAACTTATACGAAGAAGTTAAAGAAGAATTTCCTAATGCGTTAGAACCTTTTGTTATCGCAGAAGTACAAAAACGATTTGAGGATTTATGTCAATGAACGAACCAAAAGAAAAAACATACACAGTCCTTTGGGGAATGTGTACTGCTACTTACTATGTAGTAAAAGCTCAAGATGAAGATGAAGCCTATGATAGATCAGGATATAATTACGATCCTGATGCAGATTGGGCTGTTGATACTTATGAAAATGGATTAGTAAGTGAAAATTGCCACTGGGCTGAAACAACTTGCGAAGACGAGGAGGAGGAATGAACATAACCGAAAGTCGTGACGAAGCCTTTGAAGCCATAGCAGAAATGCTACGTTCCAATGTGAAGAAAACAAAGATAGCTTCTCAACTTGCTGCTGATTATTGCGTAAGTGATAAAACAGTCTACAAATGGATTACCAGAGTGGAGGAAATGTATGACATCGAACCAATCGAATCTATTTTGCAGCAACAAAAATCTGAATTAAAATCTGAAATTTATCAGGATTTAATTCGTGATTATCATAAAGCTAAAACTGATAAAGATGATGAGTTACGTAGAAAAATCGGAGCTATATTAAATAATACTTATCTTAAAAAAATTACTTTCAACTGAGAATTTCGCTAGCGAATTATGATTGACAACCCACTACCAGATCAAGTTATGCAGGAGCTAGACATGATCTCAAAAAATGTTCACTTCGAGGACTCCTGTAAAACTTATGCAAAAGAAATTGCTGAACACTTCAAAGTACATGATGACTTACATGAATACTTTGCAGAGTGGTATCACAATTATATGGAACAGAATCCTGATCTGTTTGATCCTTGTTTCTTTATTTTAGATTCTGATTACATAGTCGATTGGTGGGAAGCTGAATCCTACCTTTTTGACGATTTCGATTCACCTTATATGGAGATTAAAAAATGACTTCTAAATTAGAACAAATTAGAAATGATCTCAATAAATATATTGAAGATCAACTTGCTATCGACCCTGCTAGCAGAGATTGGGAGGTCTTTGCTTTTGAAGATAAACTTTGCGAAGTTATTGATGAACTTGATTATGTTATCAATTACGACCCAACTCCTGATGGAGATTTTCCATATAGTGATGCTGAATATATTATCACTCCTGAAGAGAGAGATAGAAATGCTATGAACAGCAAAAGAGAATCTCATGCCCATAGATACTATTCACACAACTGGTAATGACTAACTTCGTTCCAATGACACGTTACTCTAGGTGTAAAAGATACTCAGGTGCATTAATAAAATGTCCTGAGTGTAACTCAATCAAAACTATCTATCATCTTTCTTGGTCAGCACTTGGCTGTCAAAACTGTAAAGCTATGATAGATAAATACGATTGGTTCATAGAAAAAGGTAAACATTCAAAACTATAAGATTATGCCTAAAGGTAAATACTACGAATATCAAATCAAACGTTCCGCACTAGATCAGGACTATCTTTCTGGTAATATTGATGACTTTCAATATGCCAGAGAGTCTCTTGACCTAGACTTAAAATATGAGCCATATATATTAGCTCAAACCATTAATAGCGAAGTCGCTAAAAAACAACATAAGATTGATGATGCCCAACAACAACTGGATTAACTTTCCTGACAATCCTTATGATGGACAAGTTTTCTATTATCCTCCTACTGAAGATACCTTTACTTATATCGCTCCTTCAAAAAAAACAGGCGAAGGACAATGGCTTATGATTACTCATCAAGATTTTTCTAAACCTTACTAAGCTGCTACTAATTGATCGTTCTTTACCATATCTTGAAACTCTGCTACCTTTTCCTTAAATAACGCACCACAACCTATCAACTCCATAGCAGTTACCCACCGAAGTTGTAATCCGTTCTTTCTTATTATACATATTAATCCTCTTTTCGCTCGCACTCCAGTTTTTTCGTACAATCCCTCGTTATACGCTCCTATTTGTAATAAGTGATCCTGTAAATATTTTTCTGGTTTATCAGTATCTTTTCCGTATGTTTTGAAATCTACTATTGTTAATTCTGAATGGCCGTCAGGGTTTTCTGTATCTATTAAAGCGTCACATTGACCAGCATATCCTGATGAATGGTTTACATTAAATTCACTAAGATGAATGGCTTTTATATCTTCTAAAAAAGGTTGTATATTTCGGGTGTACTCACTACACGCCCATTGTTCTGGGATTTTATTTTTACCATGAATGGCGTTTTGTAATGCCCATGTTGTAATTGCTTGGCTAGGTCGTGCCAAACCATCTTCATAAGTTTTCCAACCATTCCTTTTGTTTGCTGAATTTATTGCCATTATAGACGCAGTTTTTAATATTTTCTCGCAATATGAATGGACTGCTGTACCAATACTACAGGCCATATCTCTCTGTTCTAAATTACCTGGGCGTTTAGCCCATTTCATTAATGCTGCTTTTTGTTCCGCAGGTGCAGTGTGTTTTAATATCGAAGTTACTGAATGATATTCTCTTTCTTCTTCATCTCTATAAACTCGGTGCTTTCCTGAGTCGTCACGCACCAAAGATGAATGACGTAATCCAGCTAATAAGTTTTGCCTATCCGTATCTTGAGGTAAGGCAAGAGTCATTTGTTTATAAGGATTTCTTCTAACTTTATCCGCTTTCCTTCTGAATTGCAAGATTGTCATTATTCATCATAAAAATAATAGGGTCTAAATCTAATTGCAAGTATTACTAAAGCATCTATCCATATATGAGAATATCTAAATTTATGTTCTTCTACTATTTCTCCAGTTACAAATTCCCAAAATATTGCGACTAAATTATCAAAACTTTCTAATTTAGTTCTTGGTAAATATGTTTCTACTCTTTTAAGAGCTTCTTCTGTTGAAGATCGAGGTAATATACTTTCTACATTTGGGTAGAATAATATATGCTTCATTAAATTAATCATAGTGATTCAACTAAATGTAAATTCAATATAGCAGCTAATTTTTCACTCAATTTTCTTACTATGACTGTAATCTGCCGTATTACAATAAAAGTTATGAATTTTTTCTGTACCTAAATATATATTCACCAGAAATTAGGGCTAAATTAAATGTTTCATTTCGTTAAGTACAAAATTTAATCGAAGTAAGCCTTATCACTCCAAAAGACATCATCACAATACGCTGTATGAGTAAAGTTCCATTCGTAAGTTCTGGTATGCCCTTTTTTTAACCTCCAAGTAATTCCTTCTCTTAAAGCTAATTTCTTGTTTTTCTTATTATCCAAAGGTCGATAGCCTTGTTTTCTCCATTCTAAAAGTTGCTTTTCTGTAACTCCAAGACACTCTGCCATGTCAGCAGTTGAAACCCAACTATTTAAAGTTAGTTTACGATATTCACTAAGTTGAGAATCTATATTTTCCTTTAATTTTTCAATATTTTCTATCGGTAAATCTGATCTAGATTTAATTTCTCCAGATTCAAGGCAATTTAAAGCATATTGAATGATTTCTAAATCTGAATAAGCATCAAATTTTAAAACATATTTATTTGGTATTCTTTTAAAAAACTTTTTATAGAAAAAATTACTATATCTTTCAGATATTTTAGCTCTATATTTTTTAGATAATAAAAGGCCGAAATTATTTTCCGTTGGTTTCTCAGGAATGTCAGCACAATTATCCTGAATGTTCATAAATCTTTCTCAGTTATATCGACCCAATGAAACCAATCTATTGTTGATTTTAAAATACAATCTCCAAAATCTTTTTCTTCATATCTGAAAGTCCTTTTTAGGTCAAAGTCGTAATGAACCTGACCTATATATGGAGCTTTTGGAAAATCTATTCCCATTGATGACCTGAAATAAATGCTCATACTGCTTGCCAACCTTTTTTGTTTCTATATGAATGGCTTTTTCTTCTGAACTTAAGCACGTTATGACTTTTGGGTTTTCTTGAGGTTAAGTGCCAACCATTTCCTTTAGGACACTCATAAGCATATGAATGACCTTTTCCTTTCTTGCACATTTCTGCTGCAATGATTTTTGCTTCTTCTTCTGATTTATAACTGACCTTATCGCATTTATAACAATGGCCTAAAACTATAAATCCTTTTTCTTGAATGTAACTTTGAAGGTTTAAAAAACTAAGACGCTGCATTTGTTGTTTGTTTTGGTTGTAAATCTTTCCATAATTCCATTTCAGGAGCTTCAGGCATAATTTGTTTATTAGCTATAGCTTCTCTTTCCCACTTTTCATATTTAGCATTTTCGATTGCCTGTTCTCTTACTGGCTGAAACATATCATCAATAGCTCTTCTAATCATTGAAGAAACTGAAGTACCAGGGCGAGCATATTTTTTTAGTAAATCATGCTGAGATTTAGTAATTTGAATGGTAATTCTCTGTAAAGAATTAGCATCGGATTGATTAGACATTGCAAAATCATAACTGTACCATCATTATTGCATACATATAGCACCCTGACAACTATATCTTTACATAAAAAAACTGCCAGCGATTAAACTGGCAGTAACCTCAGATTTTCCCTTTATTATTATCCCCCGAAAGGATCTTCATAGGATAAAAGTTTCTTTAAATCGAAACCTTTTGACTTAACTTTCTCCCATGCTGCTTCCAACTCTGGTTGATCGTCTTCATCTTGTGGCTCTATTTGAACGTCATAGTTCCAACGACCACCCTCTCTATCTAATGAAAGAGATAAATCCCATGCCATTAGATTTTTATACTTTCTGTTTAAAGATAGTTTTCTAATCTTGCTAAGAATTTGATATTGGTCTGCTTCTAAGATCCGAACCATTTTGTTCTTGTAATCGTAGATAGGCCAAACGTATGTTTCTTTTGCTTCTGCTGGTTCTGTACTTTGGAATTTTGTTCCTCTTGTATAAGAACCACCCATTTCAGTAAGGATCTCTTCTTCGGAAGGCTTTTCGATAAATCTGAAAGACTTACCTTTCTCTCCGTGAACAGACTCTCCGTAGATTTTCCAAAAGATTAGGGGATCTTCTTCCAATAATGCGAAAGAAACGGGTTCTTTTGGGTCTACTTTTGATGGGTTTAAATATGAAGAAACAAGTGGGCGATCCCCCTGCTCTTCTGCTTTTTTGACTTTTTCTTCAAAAGTGGCTGAAAATTTCATAAGAGTGAAATTGTTAAATAGCGTTTGTAATCAATGGGCAAAATATATTTGCACAATCTCATTCTAATAGCTTGACCCTTAATTGTAAATAGCCTAAAATGAAAAAACCTCCGAAGTCTGGCGAATTGCAAACCAGAAAACGGAGGCTTTCACTTATCCTAATAGAATGATACATGACAATTATTAGTTTCGTCAAGACTCTTCCTGAGAACTTAGTTTATGCACCTATCTATAAAAAAGATGCACTGATGAAATCAGGCCGTAAGGCTACTGGTAAAAACCCATTAGAAGAATCATGGGAAAGAGATTTTGATAAGCATGACGTAGAACTTGCTATTGAAAAGAATCCTGATCTACAAGCAGTTGGACTTTATACAGGAATCAGAGGTAAAGGTATCGTAATCCTAGATATTGATAAAGACCATGCAGCATTGAAAAGAAAATGGTCTGAGACACTTGTAGGTGCTCCTAAGATAACTTCTACTAAAAAAGATGCAGCAAAGTATATCTTTAGCGTTCCAGAAGCTCTATGGGGTGAAGTAAAGGGTCATGGGCTTCGTAAAGAAGAAGGTGGTAATTATGAAATACTTTGGGGAAGAAGGCAGGGTGTTATCTTTGGTGCTTACCCAGGTGGACATAGTTCAGAAGAAGGGTTCTATACATTAACTGGTAATCTTTCAAAAATACCTGTAGCTCCTGCTTGGTTATTGGCTGAGATGAAAGCTCCTCCAAAACCTGTACAAAATAAGAAGGATTTAGATTTTAGCGATAGAACAGAAGATGAGATTGCTCAGATTATCCATGATTGCTTATCAGTTATTTCTCATCAGGGTTTAGGTAGCAGAGAGCATTGGGTAAGAGTTGGAATGGCTATACATTCTGCTTTACCTAATGATCTTGGTTTATCTTTATGGTCATTCTGGTCTGCTCAAGATCCTGACTTTGCTGCTGAATGGGAAGATGCAGGAGATTATGACACTCCTTGCACAACTGCTTGGTATTCATTCAAAAGTGGCGGTATCGGATTAGGTACTCTTATCTGGTTAGCTGATAGGGAAGATCCTGAAAGACATAGATTCTCTGCTGAAAATAAAAAGATCGTCAAAGAAGCTGAAGAAAAGAAAGTTCAGGAAGTTAGAACATCAACTCTTGATTTTGGTGATGTAATTAAACGTGCCAAAAATATCCTTGACTTGGATAACCCTGCTGAGATGAACTACAAGTTAAATACTTTGGCATTGAAAGCTGGCTATAGAGATCAATCAGCATTAGAAAAACTTATTGTCGATCAGATTCAATATGAAAGTCAAAAAGGTATTCTTGATATAGCTGATCTTTTTGCATTAGACATTCAGAGGGAATACTTGATACCTGACATTCTTCCTACTCCTTCAGTTGTTCTTATATATGGTGCTGGTGGAGATGGTAAATCCATGAGTGCTTGGACTATGGCAAAACATATTGCTACTGGAGATCCTTTCTTAGTTAGAGGTAGTAAAGTTCCTGTAGATCAAGGAAATGTTTTACTACTGAATGGCGATCAACCATTATCTCAACTAAAAGAACAGTTAGAAGAAGTTAACTTTCCTATTGAAAGCAACGTAAAAATTCAGACTGATTGGCAGTTACAGAGATATGCTCAGTTTATTAAGTTAATGCAAACCTATACACCAAAGTTAGTTGTTATTGACTCTTTGATTGGTTGTAGTGGTGGTAGAGCTTTTGATGAAAACAAATCAGACTTTGCTCAACCTTTATATTGGCTAACTAGAAATAACGGGGTTCTCTTTCCAAGGACTACAATCCTTATAATTCATCACGCTAATAAGAATGGTGGATTTAGAGGAACTTCAGCCATCAGAGATGCTGTTGATGAAACTTGGAAATTATCTAAACCGACCCAAGAACAAATAAACAAGGTTGGTCGTAATAGCAGATTTATTACTATCGAGAAATCTAGGTCTGGAAGAATGGGTACTCAAATGATAATGAAGATGAAAGATGATCTTACCTTTGCTATCGCTGATTACACTCCTGAAGTTTCTGCTGATTCTGGTTCTCCTACAACTGTTCAAGATAAAGTTCTTCAGAAGCTAAGAAAGATTCATCCTGAGACTTATACCATAAATCAAATGATTCACGATCCAATGGTTGATGGTAAAGATGCTGCGATAAGAAAATCGTTCCAAAGATTAATTAAAAAAGGTCTTATTGAACTTATAGAAGATGATAATTCTAATAAGTCTTATAGAGCAGTCCTCGCACGGGGAGAGGGTGCATATCTTGTCCCATTAGAAGAATCTTAGTCGTACCAATAGATTTCAGTGGGACAACTACGTGAGACAAGATAGATTGTCCCATTATAATTGGAACGTGAGACAACTTTACTTGTCCCATACCCTTGTCCCATACCAAATCAATGTCGTGGAGCGTGATTATAGAGAATGGGACAATTTCAGCCACTCTCCCCAGAGAAAACACTAAATAACACTATTAGAATCTGAATCTATGACAACTCAACAGAGAATCGAAGCTGCAAAACAACGAATTGCTGAATTGGAACGATTAATTAAAGCTTGGCAAACAAAAAGTTAATACAATGAGAATGTGATAATATAATTCTAAAAAGATATTTATGGCTCAGTCTGGTAAAAATCCTAGAGGAAACAAGAAATATTATCACGTTCTTATAGATATAAACAGAGGTGAACTGTTTGATGAATATATTCGTACGAAATTAAAAATTAAACCTACTTCTTGGATAAGAGATGCAGTTTATAAATTCTTACAAGACAAGATTCAAAAAGAAGTGTATGATGAAGCATTGAAAAAAGATCAAGAAAACTGGAATAGAGCGATTCAAAACCGATTACAAGGTAGAGCACTTTCTAGGATTCTTAATTCAATCAAAAACAAAGAAACAAATGAGTGATTCAATAAAACTAAGACGGTTAAAAGAAATAAGACGTAAAAATCTTGAAAAAAATCTTTTAGATATAGAACTTAAAGGTTACGATCACTATATTTTTATTAACGAAAGAAACAAAGCTCAAGTTGTTTCAAGACAAGGTGGATGGATTACAGAACATATTAAAACAGCAATTCTTAAATTTAATTATGAAATAGATAAAATTGATAAATTATTTGTAAAAGATTTTACCGATAAAGAGCTTAACGAATACGAAACCACTTTTTTAAAGGATTCTTAGGTTTTACCTTTCGCATCTCTCCTACAACACGATTAGCTTCTAATTCTATAAGCCTATTCAACAAAGAAGCCATAAATATATCTTGGTCAAATTTCTTTCTAACCATATGAGTGCAATATCTTTTTATATTATCCAAATCATTACTCTTCATAATCTCTCTACATTGCATCTCAATCTCTAACTCCAACTCTGGAGGTGCTGGTTCGATGTCAATGTTGAGAAATTTAGTGATTTTCATGCTGGAGGAAAAAGTTGCTTTTCTAAAATCGCAACCGCTTTATCATCCAAAGTATTTGTAGTTTGCTTTGCGATTGACTTCAATAAATCTATAACTAATCTTTTAACAGCAGTCGTTGTTAAAAACGTCATCAAGATTGGTTTTAAAATTTTGTACATAAAAAGATATATGTTATATCTCAAACATACCAAAGATTAACGATTCTGACCTTCTATACGACTTACGG
>CEWA01207542.1_pt1 | contig 10129 bp, 10 predicted proteins | sample 530361 | NCBI WGS metagenome assembly CEWA01 (sample SAMEA2620000, study PRJEB7988) | marine metagenome | biome: marine biome (ENVO:00000447); feature: surface water layer (ENVO:00002042); material: "saline water (ENVO:00002010), including plankton (ENVO:xxxxxxxx)" | depth 5 m
GTTTGTCGATGGATAGAAGCATATGAGGAGAAACATCTGCTTGTAACAGTTTCAAGAGCTTTTCATATATACTCTCCGCCGCTTTGACTGAGATTTGTTGTCCAACAATCGATTTCAGTAGAGTGCCAAAGGGGTCTTTTCTTGATTTTAAAATATTTTTTTGATTTTGTTCAATAACTGATTTGAGGATTACATCTTCTTTTTTGAGCTTAATGATGGCTCTTTTCCAGTATTCAGGTTCCATCTGCTGATCACGTCAAAGTGAAGTTGTATTACTCATCATCACTTTTTGGAGTGATAATCAAATCCGAGTCTTCAATTTCATCCTCTTCAACTAGAAAGTCATTATCGTCATCTTCGATCAATTCTTCATTTTCTATATCTGGGATATCAATTTCATTTTCATTTATAAGTTCTTCTTCAGATTCGTCATCGAGTATTTCATCATCATCCATGATAATGGGATTATCATCTTCGATGACCCCATCTTCCAAATTATTGTCCAAAGGTTCTTTTTCCTGCTCCAATTCCGCATCATCTTGAACAATGCCCTCATCAATAACAGGAGTCTGCGTGGTTTGCAATTGAACTTTTGGCTCCTCTGAAATAAGCGTTACTTCTGTACCACATGCAGGACAAATTATTTCTAACTTATTTAGATCGTAAAACTTTACGCCACAGTCTAGACACGTATGTTTGTTCCCTAATTCAGCTCTAGCCACTACAAAACCCTTTTTATATTTTATGCCAATTTAATACTATGTTATATAATGTAATATTATGATAACTACATTTATATACACATGATCATGAAAATAAACAACAAAAATAATCCAGTCATTGTTGAGAGATCAAATGCGCTGTTTGGAAGTATCGACACGCCAAGTGATAAATCTATTTCACATCGGGCGCTAATTCTTGGCTCGTTGTGCATTGGTGAAACGAAAATTCATAATCTACTTTTGTCGGAAGATATCACCTCCACAATTGGTGCTCTGGAGCAGTTTGGTGCAACTATCAATGTGGGGGAAGAACATAACATTACAAATATATACGGTATTGGTATTGGTGGATTATTACAACCTAGTAAAAAAATTTATTTAGGAAACTCAGGCACTTCCGTGAGATTGCTTATTGGTCTTATGTCAAGCTGTGATGTTTGTGTAGAGTTTGAGGGTGACGAGTCACTGTCTAAACGGCCAATGGGTAGAGTATTAGATCCTTTAAAAGAAATTGGTTTAGAAATACTGAGCAACGAGAAAGAAAATTTACCATTAAAGCTAAAGGGTACGGCTTTACCTATTCCTATAAATCATAAGCTTGTTGTGCCATCAGCTCAAATAAAGTCAGCATTAATGCTGGCAGCCTTAAACATAAGAGGGCGCTCTACAATAATTGAAACAATTAAAACTCGTGACCATACGGAAAAATTATTTGAGTATTTTGGCGCAGATATTCAAATTAGGTTGAATGATGTGGGCCAAAAGGAAATTATGATAAGCGGACAAAAAAAACTCTCTCCAAGAGAGATAAATATTCCTGGTGATCCAAGCTCGGCTGCATTTTTTATTGTTGCAGGCCTTATATCAAAAGGTTCTAAGTTAAGGATAAAAAATGTAATGATAAATCCAACAAGGTCGCTATTTATTGACTATTTGATCTCAATGGGGGCAAAGATAGACTTCCTGGATAAATATTCAAAATGTGGAGAAGAGGTCGCGGATATTGAAGTTAAAGCAAGTGAATTAAAAGGAGTTACAACCAGTCTGAACGACGCCCCATCAATTATTGATGAATTTCTAATATTATCTGTTGCAGCTGCCTACGCAAAGGGTGAGAGTAAATTCTGCGGAGTTTCTGAATTAAAAGTAAAAGAAAGCGATCGGCTTGAAGCGATAATTAAAATGTTAACAGCCTCAGGTGTCAAGTGTGAAACAAAGGATGATGATCTCATAATATATGGGAACGGTGAAGTCCCTGGTGGGTCTGATATTAAGTCCAATTACGATCATCGTGTGGCTATGTCAGCATTAATTCTGGGACTCGGTTCAAAAAGTCAAATTAGGATTGATGATGTTTCCCCTATAGCAACAAGTTTTCCAAAATTTATGGAAATTTATCATAAAATAGGGGGAAATTTTCATAGTGGATGAAAAAATAATTATTGCAATTGATGGCCCCGCAGCAAGTGGCAAAGGTACAGTTGCAAGAAAACTTGCGAAAATTTTCAACTTACCCCACTTAGACTCGGGTCAGCTATACAGGCACATTGCGGATCAAGCTATAAAGAGTGCAATCAATCTAAATAATAAGTCCGCACTTTTAGAGCTTACTAATAAAGTTGCGTTTGATATCAGTGAAATTGAAGATTTAAGGAATGATGAAATATCAACTGTTGCTTCAATTATATCACAATACAGTGAAATTCGTGATCAACTTATAGAATACCAAAGAGACTTTGCATCAAACGGAGCGGTTGTTGATGGCAGAGACATTGGGACTATAATTTTTCCAAATGCTGATTATAAATTTTACATAACTGCATCATTAGATGAAAGAACGGAAAGAAGATACCTGCAACTAAAGAAGGATAATGCCGAAATAGATAGAAATAATATTAAAAATGATATAAATAATAGGGATCTTAGGGATATAAATAGAAAAATTGCCCCCCTTAAGAAAGCAGAGGATGCAATTGAGATTGATACAACTGAGATGAAAATTGATGATGTAATTGACTTTATTGTAAAATACATACATAAAGGTTAAAAATTCTATATGAATTGGAGAATATGCATAAATGGTAAAAAAAGAACTTAATAAGTTAAATCCATCTGTTGATGATTTTGCAGCTTTGCTTGAAGAGAGTATGAGCAAAATAAATCTCTCTGAAGGAACTGTAATAAAAGGTAAAGTTACTGCTGTCGAGAATGACTTTGTCATAGTTGATGTTGGTCTCAAAACAGAGGGCAGGATACCTACACGAGAATTCAAATCAGCTTCTGGGCCAAGCATCCCTGAGATCGGTGATGATGTTGATGTTTACCTTGACAGAGTTGAAAATTCAAACGGTGAAGCTGTATTAAGCAGAGAAAAAGCAAGAAGACAGGAAAGCTGGAATAATCTAGAGAAACTATATGCGGATGGTGTTCGAGTTGAGGGAGTGATTTTTGGCCGAGTAAAGGGTGGGTTTACTGTAGATCTTGATGGTGCGATTGCATTCCTTCCAGGAAGCCAAGTTGATGTAAAACCTATAAGGGATATTGGTGGCATGTTGAATGTATCTCAACCATTCCAAATCTTAAAAATGGATAGGAAAAGAGGTAATATTGTTGTGTCCAGGCGTGCAATTATTGAAGACTCGAAAGGTGACTATAATCCAGAGCTAGCTGATAGTCTTGAGGAGGGTCAGACCCTTGATGGTATTGTGAAAAACATAACAGACTATGGCGCATTCATTGACCTTGGTGGAATGGATGGTTTATTACACGTAACAGATATCTCTTGGAAAAGAGTTAATCATCCAAGTGATTTATTAAAGATTGGTCAATCAGTAAAAGTTCAAGTAACCAAAATAAACGCAGAAAGTAAAAGAGTTAGTCTAGGAATGAAACAACTTGAGGCTGATCCATGGGAGGGTATTGCTGAAAAATATCCAATAAATACAAAATTGAAGGGTAACGTTACCAATATTACAGATTATGGTGCTTTTGTTGAAATTGAACCGGGAATCGAAGGACTTACACATGTCTCAGAAATGAGTTGGACCAAGAAAAATATTCATCCAGGTAAGATTGTATCAAGCTCACAAGAGGTAGAAGTTGTGATCTTAGAGATAGATTATGAAAAAAGAAGAATTTCTCTTGGCATGAAACAGTGTGTTGAGAATCCATGGGCAAAATTTGCAGAGAATTATCCTATTGGCTCAGTTGTAAGTGGAGAGGTAAAAAATGCTACCGAATTTGGTTTATTTATAGGTCTAGAGGGGGATCTTGATGGTATGATTCACTTATCAGATTTAGATTGGAATGAAAAGCCCGAAGTATCTCTTGAGAGGCATGTCAAGGGAGAGTCAATCGATGTAAAAGTACTTGATATAGATGTTGAAAAAGAGAGAATAAGCCTTGGAGTTAAACAATTGTCTGATGATCCTTATTCTGGCCTCAGCCAAATTAAAAAAGGAGATACGGTAACGTGTTACATAACTAATATACGGGATGGCGGTCTGGACGTTACAATTGGTAAGGAAGGAGTACCTAGTTCGATCAAGAGGACGGATTTATCTGTAGATAAGTCTGAACAGAAACCTGATAGGTTTGCTGTTGGAGAGATGGTTGATGCGAAGGTGACCCAAATAGATGCAAAAAATAATAAACTCACATTATCAATAAAAAGTTTGCAAATTGATCAAGAAAAAGAAGCTGTAGAACAATACGGGTCTGCAGACTCTGGCGCCTCACTGGGCGATATCCTAGGGGAAGCTCTAAATATCGTTAACGAGCAGGGTGAAATTGATGCTCCCGCAGAATCCTCCGATACGGCTAAGAAAACTGTGAAGAAAGCAAAACCAAAAGCTGAAAAAAAAGAAAAAGCGGAAAAGGAAGAAAAAACAGAAGACTCAAAGACTTCAAAATAAAAAAGTCAAATATTGGGTAACTGATTATATCGACTCAAGCCAAGCAGTGATAAAATGGTCTTTAACAACTCAGCAGAAATTAAATGGTACCGCAGAAGATTATTTCTATGGCGAATCTTTTCGTTCCTTTTAGCAATGTCTCTTCTCTATATCTTTTTTAATAATCCAAAAACAAATATCAGCTCACAGCCACACATCGCAAACTACACTATAAGTGGTTTACTTGTAGATGCGGATCAGATTTTAGAAGATTTGGAGTATTTAGAGTTTGAAGATAATGTTAGAGCAATAATCATTACTGTTGATAGTCCTGGCGGTACAACGGTTAGTGCTGAGGAGATCTTTTTAAAGATTAGATCTATATCATCAAATAAACCAATAGTTGTAGTTATGAAGAATATTGCAACCTCCGGCGCATATTTATTTTCAATCGGTGCAGACAGAATATTTGCGCGCGAGAATACAATCACGGGATCAGTTGGTGTCTTGCTACAATGGGCAAGGATTGATCAAGGACTTGAAAAACTTGGAATTGAGATGAAAGAGGTTAAGAGTGGTAAATTAAAGGCCGAGCCAGATCTTTTTGGAGAGTCTGATGAAGAGGCAATGGCATTAACTCAAAAAATCGTTGATGAAACCTATACGTGGTTTCTTAATTTAGTTAAAGAGCGCAGAAAGGTTGAAGACAATGCGATTAGTCAAATATCAGATGGTAGAATATTCACAGGTAGGCAAGCTCTAGAATTAAATTTGATTGATGAGATAGGAGGAAACAGAGAAGCAAAATTCTGGTTAATTGAGAATAGAGAAATAAATACGGATCTTGAAATATTGATCTATGACCAAAATAAATCAAATAATTTTATTGAACTAAGTGTTGCAAAAGTTATGGATTATTTTAATATAAATTCATCATACGGGGATAGGTTAAAAAATAATCTCTCACTGATTAATATTGACGGTCTTTTATCCATTTGGCAGCATCCAAGTTGACAACTTCTGGAGAGAATATGAAGAAATCAGAATTAATTGACCAATTAGCAAAAGAGTATCCTCACCTATATCACAGGGATATCGAAAAAGTGGTCGACGTATTTTATAATTCAATTTCCGAAGCATTAGCTAACGGTCAAAGAGTGGAGCTTAGAGGATTTGGCGCATTCTCGATAAAAGAAAGAGGTCCACGGATAGGAAGAAATCCAAAAAACGGTGAGAGAGTGGCGGTGCCAAGTAAAAAGTCAGTCTATTATAAGCCTGGTAAAGAACTCAAGGAACGTATCAATAGTAGCAGTTAGTAGTCCAATCAATGAGGAGTGGTAATTTGAGTTTTAAAAATAAAAATGCCATTTTCTGCGCTCTTGATATGAAAAGTATCGACCAAGCTTTATCTTTCACAGACATTATAAAAGATTACATAGACGGCATAAAGATTGGAATGGAAGCCTTTTATTCAATGGGTATTGATGGCTACTTAAGATTACAAGATTTAAATATACCAATATTTCTAGATTTAAAATTACATGATATACCCAATACAGTAAGCTCAGCAATAAAATCCCTAATCCCGCTTAATCCGTATATGATTAATGTTCACATATCTGGGGGCGCTGTGATGCTGAGAGAAGCAGTTAATGCAATTAATGAAAGTAAAGATAACAAGCCAAAAATTGTTGGGGTTACAATATTGACTAGTATGAATGAGTCTAGCTTTGAAGAACAAGGCGTGAAGCTTAACATTCAAGATCAGGTAATCAATCTTGCAACTTTAGCGGCCGATTGTGGACTTGATGGTGTTGTTTGTAGCCCACATGAGGCAGGTATGGTGAAAAGAAAATGCGGCAGTGATTTTTTAACAGTTGTGCCGGGTATTAGACTCGAAAAAACACAATCTGATGATCAAAAAAGAACGCTAACACCGTATGAAGCTGTTCGGAATGGCGCAGACATTCTAGTAGTTGGCAGACCTTTAACAAAAGCGAGTGATCCACTGGAAGTTGCCAAAATAATTAGAAAGAATATCGACGATTATGCGAGTTAAAATAAAGATTTGTGGGATCAGTGAAGAAGATAATATCAAGTGTTGCATCGATAATTCAATAGATATGATCGGATTTGTGTTCTATGAAAATAGTCCACGTAACATTTCTATTTTAAAAGCTAAAAATTTATATCGAGAGTTTGGTCGTGAAATTAATATAGTAGGGCTTGTTGTTGATCCTGATGAAAACCTATTAGAGACACTAGTAAATGAAATTGGGATAAATATTCTACAATTCCATGGTAATGAAAATTTAGGTAAATTACTAACTTTAAAATCCAAATATAATATACAAATTATTAAGGCTATAAATATAAATGATGGCACTGATAAAGCTGAATTGATTGAACTTCAAAATAATATGGATTATTTACTATTTGATGCCCCTCCACCAGAAAACTCCATGAGACCCGGCGGTAACGGTAATCATTTTGATTGGAGTTTAATAAAAAATCTAGAAATGAACTCTAATTGGATATTATCAGGTGGACTGAGTCCTGAAAATATTGGTGATGCCATTAAAATCACAGGTGCAAATTTTGTTGATGTTTCATCGGGAGTTGAGAATAATATTGGCATCAAAGATAATGATTTGATAACAAAATTTATTTATAATGCAAGAAATTACATGGAGAAAAATTAAGAGATGGATAAGTTAAACTCTTATAAACTGGGACCTGATCAAAATGGAAGGTTTGGAATATTTGGCGGAAGATTTGTTGCTGAGACATTGATGCCTCTAATATTAGACCTAGAGAAATCATATCAGCAAGCAAAGAAAGATGACAGCTTCCAATCTGAGCTGGCTTATTTAAATAAATATTATACAGGCAGACCAAGCCCGCTCTATTTTGCAGAAGGATTAACAGATTACCTCAAAACTGCAAAAATTTATTTTAAAAGAGACGAGCTTAATCATACAGGCAGCCATAAAATCAATAATTGTTTAGGTCAAATATTATTAGCAAAGAGGATGGGAAAAACGAGAATAATAGCAGAGACTGGGGCTGGACAACACGGAGTTGCTGTTGCTACAGTCTCTGCAAGATTTGGACTTCCATGTGTGATATATATGGGCGCAAAAGATATTGAGAGACAAAAGCCTAATGTTTTTAGAATGAAGTTGCTCGGAGCCGAGGTTGTTCCCGTGAGATCTGGCAATGCTACATTAAAAGATGCGATGAATGAAGCACTGAGAGATTGGGTAGCAAACGTAAATGATACATTCTATATAATTGGAACTGTGGCAGGTCCTCACCCTTATCCTGAAATGGTTCGCGATTTTCAGTCAATAATTGGCAAAGAAACAAAAGAGCAAATTCTTGATCTGGAGGGACGTCTTCCGGATCAACTGATTGCATGTATTGGTGGAGGATCGAATGCAATGGGCCTATTTTATCCTTTTTTAGATGATATAAGTGTTAAGATCACAGGAATTGAGGCTGGTGGGATGGGGCTTCAAGGAGAAAATCATTGTGCCAGCCTAACAGCTGGCAGACCCGGTGTTCTGCATGGAAATAGAACATATCTTCTGCAGGATGATGAAGGGCAAATAATTGAAGGTCATTCAATTTCTGCGGGTCTCGATTACCCGGGTATTGGACCAGAGCATGCTTGGCTGAAAGAGTCAGGAAGAGTTGAATATTTTGCAATTACAGATAGTGAAGCTGTCGAAGCCTTTAAAATATGCACAAAAACAGAGGGTATAATACCAGCATTAGAGCCATCTCATGCAATAGCGCATTTAATGAATATAGCGCCGAATTTATCAAAGAATGATATTGTGGTTATGAATTTGTGTGGAAGAGGCGATAAAGATATTTTTACCATTGCAGAACACTTGAATATGGAGATATGAGACTTGACATTGCGCATCGATAATTGTTTTGAAACACTTAAATTAACCGATAAAAAAGCCTTAATAACTTTCTTAACTGCGGGTGATCCAAATTATGATTTATCACTGGAACTAATAAAGTCATTACCAGAAGCTGGCGCGGATATAATTGAAATTGGAATGCCATTCAGTGATCCGATGGCTGATGGACCGGCGATACAGGCATCATCACTCAGGGCAATAAATTCTGGTCATAAAATGGAAAAGACCTTTGAAATGATTGAAAGTTTTCGGAAAGATAATTCTCATACTCCAATAATTCTAATGGGATATTTTAATCCCATATACAATTACGGGGTTGACTCTTTTATTAAGAAGATTATTGATATAGAAGTTGACGGTGTCATAGTTGTCGATTTACCTCCAGAAGAGGATAATGAGCTTTGTAACGCTCTAGAAAGTGCCGATCTTTCATTTATAAGATTAGTTACTCCCACAACCAACGCAGATAGACTTAATAAAATTCTTCAAAAAACTTCAGGATTTTTATATTATGTCTCAATAGCTGGGATAACGGGCTCAAAGAGACCAGAAATAAATGAAGTTGAGACCGCTGTACAAGAAATTAAAACAAAAACAAACATCCCGATAGGTGTAGGTTTTGGAATAAGAACAAAAGAGGATATTGAGAGGGTCGGGGGTTTTGCAGACGGGGTCATCGTGGGTTCAGTGTTAGTTGATATAATAAAAAATAATGAGCACGAATCTATTATAAAAGATAAAATAATGAAAAAAGTTAGAGAATTTGCAAGTGCAGTATGATTATAAATTAGGAATGATGAATGAGTTGGATTAATAATATAGTCACACCTAAAATAAAGGAGATCTTAACCAAAAAAGATGTACCAGACAATCTTTGGATAAAATGCCCAGAAAGCGGACAAATGGTATTTCACAAGGATTTGGAGGCAAATCAATGGGTTATTCCTGGTTCAAATTATCATATGAAAATCCCAGCAAAAAAAAGACTGGAGCTACTCTATGATGACGAATACACAGTGATTGATGTAGAAGGAAGTATATCAGACCCTCTGAAATTCAAAGATGAGAAAAAGTACATTGATAGGCTTAAAGATGCTAGAAAGAAAACTGGTACCGACGATGCAGTTGTGATCTCTCAGGGCAATCTTGGCAGTATTCCAGTGACGTGCATAGTTCAAGACTTTGCATTTATGGGTGGATCACTTGGTGTTGCTGCAGGGGAAGCAATAATTAAGGCAATGGATGAGGCGCTTCGCTCATCCTCGCCCGTCATATTATTTTCTGCAGCAGGTGGCGCAAGAATGCAAGAAGGCATTCTGTCACTCATGCAGATGCCGAGAACGACTATAGCTGTTCAAAAACTAAATGAAGCAAAGATACCATATATTGTTGTTCTGACCAATCCGACAACCGGAGGTGTAACGGCATCATACGCGATGTTAGGCGATATCCATATAGCTGAACCTGGTGCTTTAATAGGCTTCGCAGGGCCAAGAGTTATAGAACAAACAATCAAAGAAAAATTACCCGAGGGTTTTCAGAGATCTGAATATCTCTTAGAGCATGGTATGATTGA
>CEWA01044157.1_pt1 | contig 10029 bp, 17 predicted proteins | sample 530361 | NCBI WGS metagenome assembly CEWA01 (sample SAMEA2620000, study PRJEB7988) | marine metagenome | biome: marine biome (ENVO:00000447); feature: surface water layer (ENVO:00002042); material: "saline water (ENVO:00002010), including plankton (ENVO:xxxxxxxx)" | depth 5 m
GTGTATGGACTTTATGAAGAGGTCGAAGATTACGCATATGAAAATGACACTTGCGTAGATAGATACCTTGACCACGTTGCACCATTCGTTGTACAAAAGAATTTCACTTATGTGGGAAAACAAATGGGTGACCCTTACTCAGTTTCCGTTCCATGGAATTACGAAAAAGGGGTTGCCGATGTTACAGATAAATGGTAGAATAGAACTATGAATTTATTTTATTTACACAATGACCCAGTAGTATCTGCAGAAATGCATTGCGATAAACACGTTGTCAAAATGATTATCGAGTATGCACAAATGTTATCTACTGCACATAGAATACTGGATGGTAAAGAATATATCAGTCAAACTTTAGGTGGTCGTAGAATCAAAAGGTGGAAATTAGAAGATTACACTATGGAAGATATGTTATACAAAGCTTCTCATATCAATCACCCTTCTACTCAATGGGTTCGTGAGAATGCAATTCAGTATCAGTATGCATATGATATGTTTACTGCATTATGTGACGAATACACTTATCGTTATGGAAAGATTCATTTGACTGATTCAAAACTCAGATATTCACTAGACCAATTACCTAAGAATATTACACTAGGTGAATGGAGTGAACCACCTCAGTGTATGCCTGCAGACGTAAAAGTCCAAGGAGACAGTATAAATGCATACCATAAATACTATGCAATCTACAAGAAAGATTTTGCGAAATGGACTGGAAGACCCGTCCCTAACTTTATGACAGCATATGCCTAGATACGATTTTTATAATGAAGAGACTGGTGAACTGGTTGAATACACAATGTCATGGCGAGACCTTGACGATTTCAAACTAAACAATCCCCATCTTAAACAACAAGTTTCTGCACCAAAAATTGTGGGTGGTGTTGGTGACCGTGTCAAAACAGATGCAGGATTTAAAGAAGTGTTATCTAACGTGGGTAAAGCATATCCAGGCTCTGAAGTGGACAAAAGATATAACGGTGTTGATATAAAGAAACAGAAAAGTATTGACGTGATTAAAAAACATATGGACATACAGTCCAAGGGAAAGAAATGAATCTCTCAATAAATGATTTAGAAAAACTTCAAGAATCTATGACTCGTGTTTCTGAAGACGGTAAAAGATATTATCAAACACCCGAAGGTAATAAGTATCCAAGTGTAACTACAGTTACAAGTCTACTCACTAAAGACCACATTAAGTTGTGGAGAAAACGAGTTGGTGAGGAAAAAGCAAATAAGATTTCTGCAGGTGCAGCTAAACGTGGTACAAGAATGCACAATATATTTGAAACATATCTTCGTGGAGAAGAACCAGTATTCTTTGATAACATTATGGAATCTTCAATGTTTGAAGCAGTTGTACCCGTACTTGACAGTATTCTTCCTATCGCTCTTGAAGCAGGTATGTACAGTGATTCGTTAGAAATGGCAGGACAAGTTGATTGTGTTGGTATATGGGACGATGAACTTTGTATTATAGATTTCAAGACTAGTGCAAAACACAAAGAGGAATATATGGCAGAACCATGGTTCCACCAAATGACTGCATATGCAATTATGGTCGAAGAACTTACAGGTGAAGTTATAGACCAAATCATAGCAGTAGTTGCTGTTGACGGTGGTTTTTGTCAAGTGTTTGGAGCAGACCCTAGAGAGTATGTCGATAAACTTTATGGTCTAAGACAACAATATCGTAATTTACATGGAGTTTAAATGATTACTAAAAAAGAATTTACAGAACAAGTAGAAAAGGTTTTACTTAAATCAAAAACAGATGTCATGGATGCAATTATATCTGTATGCGAGAAAAACAATTTAGAACCTGAGTCTGCAAAGAGATTTATTTCACAACCACTAAAAGAAAAACTAGAAGCAGAAGCGACTGGTCTTAATATGGTAAATCGTGGTAAAATAAGTAAATCGAATTTAACTAGTTTTTTCGAATAGGAGTATATTATGGAAAAAGGTGACGTAGTAACAGTTGTTGCAATCAGTGGAGAGTATGTTGGTAAACTAGTCTCTATGGAAGATGCAACTGTAGAACTTGAAAACCCAAGAATGATTCTTTCAAATCCCCAAGACGGTTCTATGGGATTTGCAAAAGGATTAGCCGCAACTGGTGAAGAGAGTCCAACTAGTGCAGTGTTTCAACAGGTAGTGTTCGTTGTTCCTTCAAATGAGAAGGTTGCAAATGCACACTTGGAAGCAACTAGTGGTCTTACACTGGTGAAAGGGTAATGACAAGTCGTGATGGATATGATGCATATACTTTATACCTTGGTATAAAACTTCACTTCCATTCCGACTCATATGACTTTATAAAATATAATGGTAAAGTCAAATCAGATATAAACTCTTTTCTAAAAAGAAAAGACAAATATCATTTTGGTAAGTTGTTTAAAAAGTATAAACAAGACCTGCAAGATTTTTATGTTGCAAACTTATCACACAAAGATTATTGGGCAGGTGACCTGTTAGATGAAGAGTGTGATAAGAGATACAAAGAGTGGAAGAAAAGGAATCAGAAACTTACATATATGTTTGAGACTGAAGTGTCCGACCTACTGAGAAAGAAACATATCAACAAAGTGTTGGAGTGTAAAAATGGTCAACACCCTATTCTTCTCAAACAGTATCTTGCGAAAAAGATTTCGTTAGAGACACTTTGTATCATGGACGATATTATTAATATGTGTGACCAAGAATGGAAACCACTAATATCGGAACAGATAGTTTATCCTGAAGTGCATAGGTTAATTAAAAAGTATAAAACATTTTTAACTTATGATTACCAAAAGTTTAGAACTACACTTATAGATTTATGTTAGAAGAAGTAACTATCCTAGGAAACGGCCCAAGTAGATTAGGATTTGAATTTAATACAGACCACCCTGTTTGGGGTTGTAATGCAATTTACAGAGATACAGATGAATGCGATTTAGTTTTTGCAGTTGATATGCCTGTACAAAAAGAGATAGTCGAATCAGGATACTACAGAGACAATAAGGTTGCATTCGCAGACATAGACCCATTACCTTTAGAACTAATAGATATGTTTACAGGTGATTTTAACAACCCTGTAATCAGTATAAAGGAAGACGACTCACATTTTATCATTCAAGGAAATGATAGTAGAACAGATTTTTTGGGATTGAAGAATCCACATTTAATAACAACATACAACGAACCAAGATTAAAAAACTTGATGACGGGAATGTCTGCATTAGGATATGCAATGACACTAGGTGTAAAAACTATCAATTTGATTGGGTTCGATGGATTAGAATTTGAAGGGGAACCTTCAAATATTTACGAAGGTAGTGATAACTATCCGACTAAATATACAACTGAGGACGCTGTTCTACAAGTTCAACGTTCTCAGTTCATAGCACTATTAGAATGGTTCTATGGAAAAGGTTCATTATATTGGAAAAACCCTCTAGACAAAGAGGACGAAATCAAGTATAATGAATTATCTTATTATGAAAGTAGTGAGAGGTGGATTCTAGGCGAAGGTCTAGAGTCTTGATACAATGCTAATACAATGCGATATAATTGTTAATAAAATAGGAGAATACAATGTCGAGTAGTTTAGATAAACTAAGAGCAGCTATGGAATCTGCTTCACCTTCTGAAGGTGCAAAAAAGTCCTATTCAGACGACACAATGTGGAAACCTGAACTAGATAAAACTGGTAATGGTTACGCAGTGATTCGTTTCTTACCAACCCCTGATGGAGAAGAGATGCCTTGGGTATCATACTTCGACCATGGTTTTCAAGGCCCTGGCGGGTGGTACATTGAGAAGTCTTTAACGACTCTTAATAAGAAAGACCCTGTAAGTGAATACAACACTTCGTTGTGGAATACTGGGATTGAAGCAAATAAAGAAATTGCGAGGAAACAAAAACGCAGACTGCATTATGTTTCTAACGTATATGTTGTTTCAGACCCTAAAAATCCTGATAACGAAGGGAAAGTGTTTAAATACAGATACGGTAAAAAAATCTTTGAGGCACTTAAAGAAGCAATCTCACCTGCATTTGAAGATGAGAAAGCAATTAATCCTTTCGACCTCAGAGACGAAGGTGCAAACTTCAAAATCAAAATTAGAAAAGTTGATGGTTATTGGAACTACGACAAATCTGAGTTTGATGCGACTGCACCATTGTTCGATAATGAAGAACAAATAAACTCAGTGTTTAGTCAAGTTCATTCTTTATCAGCCGTTATCGCACCCGAAGAGTTCAAGTCTTACGAAGAACTCAAAGAGAAACTTGAAAGAGTTCTCGGTACAGTAGGGTCAACCTCAACTGCTGAATCAGTTGCAGAAGACTTAGAAGAAGTTCCATGGTCTAATGTAAACACTGCTTCAACAGCGAGTGAACCAGTAATCGAATCTGCAGAGGTATCTGCAGGAGTATCTGCTTCTTCTGAAGACGATGCAATGGATTACTTCAAGAAGTTAGCACAAGACTAATTTCTGTTTGGGGTGCATAGGTTTATATCATGAGTATAATTGACGAGTCTATGCATTCACTGAGACCGTGGAAAAAGAACGTGGGGGTACTCAGTAAGGGTAAGGTTGACAGCAAAAAAGCGGGTCAATCGGTGCAGAGCGGGAAGCTGTAAGGCGAGGGGCGACTGACACACCTTTTAGGTTTATTATGAAAAGTGAATATTACAAAAACGTTTTACCTTGGAATGAAAATGAAAGGGTTATCGACCAGTTCGGTTGGAACCCACAATCAGTTATCACTCCTACAAAATCATCTAAGAACAACTGGGACGATGCATATCTAACTGCATACGAAGAGAAGAGAGGAGTTTGTCCACGTCTTCCTAACGGTTTAATGATGTCTGAATTCCACGCAGGATTGTGTGAGAACATTGTTCATTATTGGAGTATGGTGGGTGATACAATCGTTGACCCATTTGCAGGAAGAATGACTCGTGCATTTGTATCTGCAAGTTTAGGGAGAAACTATTATGGGTATGACGTATCTCCTGAAACAGTAGGAAAAGTTAGAGAGGAAATGGGAAGACATTCCTTTGACGGTCATTACGATATTATAGAAAGTGACGGTTGTGAAATGTCTCATACAGATGACGAATGTGCAAACTTAGTTATGACTTGTCCACCTTACGGTGATATAGAAAGATACGAAAGTGCAGAGGGTCAATTATCAGACCTAAGAAAGTATGAAGACTTTTGTGAGAGGATACAAGTTTGTGGAGACAACATAGAAAGAGTTTTAAAACCAGGCGGATTTTGTGTTTGGGTATGTGGTGATTGGAGAAGAGACGGAGAGTACAAACCTTTTCATTCAGACACGATAAATATGTTCACTAAATCAGGACTCAAATTACATGATATAATTGTAATGAAGAATGATACTATATTTGCAGCTCTACAAGCAGGTAAATGTGCGAGTAAAAGATATACTGCAAAAGTTCATGAGTTCATTTTAGTGTTTAGAAAAGAAGGGGAACTAGAATATAGTTCAGATAAAATTAAAAATAAAGAGGAATCTCTAGAGAAGTTTTTTGCATAATGCCTAGTGTAACACCAAGATTTAATCATAAAAAGAAACAGACAGAATCGTTTGACCAAATGCTTAGACGATTTAAAAAACAATGTGACAACGCAGGTATTGTTCAGGAAGTTAGAGATAGACAATACTATATTAAACCTAACGAAAAGAAACATAAGAAGAACCAACAACAAACACGAAGAAATAAACTTGATGCAATCAAAAGAGAAAATCAAGGTCGTCCAAAACGATGGATATAAATTATGACACAATGGCACGGTGGAAAGGGTTCACGGAGACGGAACTCAAACGAAGACAAATATGCAGATGAGTGGGAACGCATCTTCGGTAAACCTCAGCCTAAAATAAAAGAACATAAGAAAACCCCTAGACATGGACTTACCAAAGTTCATAAAGACAAAACCAAATACGACAGAAAAAAAGGATATGAAAAAGAGTAATAAATACTCTTATGTCGTACAAAGGTAGATTCCGTCCAAAAAACAGTAAGAAGTATAAAGGAGACCCCACTAAGGTCTTCTATCGTTCTCTATGGGAACGTAGGTTTATGCATTATTGTGACACTACACCTTCTATTCTAGAATGGAATAGTGAAGAGATTATTATCCCATACGTTTCCCCTTTAGACAATAAAATACACCGATACTTCCCTGACTTCTATATCAAAGTAAGAAACGTATCAGGTAAGGTCAGACATGAAATCATTGAAGTTAAACCTAAACGACAATGTCAACCACCCAAGAAACCCAAAAGACAAACTCAAAAGTATCTAAGAGAGGTTGCAACCTACGGAGTAAATCAAGCAAAATTCAAAGCTGCAGAAGAATACTGTAAAAATAGAAAATATAATTTTAGGATATTAACCGAAGAACATCTAACTTAGTTATAAATAGTAATATGTCCAACATATTTGAAGATTTAACTAAACTAAAACCACAAGAGTATGCAAGAGAAAGTCAACTCGCACTAGAATGGTTTAGAACAAATATCAGAAGAATCTTTGATAGAAGGATGAATGAAAAGGTTTACTTTGATGGAACTAAGGTAGGAACCATAGTAGAAGGAAATATGTATATGATGTTCTATGATGCAAAGTGGAAAAGAACACTTCCATGGTATGATAGATTTCCTTTAATAATTCCTTTTGATAAAAGGGCAGTTGATGACGGATTTTTAGCAATTAACCTACATTACATTCCACCAATGGCAAGACAAGGATTACTTGAAGAGTTATATAAGTATCCAACTGAAGAAGGAGTAATGATAGATTACCAATACTTTAAAGCAGTTCCTGCTTTACGTTCTGCAATGCCATGTGTAAAAAGGTATCTTTATAGTAATATTAGAAGAGCACCATTACAGGTACAAAAGGAATATTGGGACGTAGCTTCAATGTTACCAACTGCAGATTTTGGTAAGGTTAACACAAATACAGTATATGCAAATTCTAGGAAACAAATATGAGTAGTATAGACGAATTAAAATATAATTTTGACTCAGGTGCGAGAGGAAACAGGTTTGACGTTAATTTCTTTTTGCCTGGTGCATACTTTGGTAAAACAAAACAAACCATAGAAGCAAAAACAGACGAAACTACAGGTGAGTCATATAAAGCTGTAGATGAAATGGTTACCTCGCCAGGAAGGGTTATGGGTCTAAGAGTAGAATCCTGTTCACTGCCTGGAAGAAGTATAGGAACTACAGGTTGGTCTGAACAGGGAATGGAAAGACAAATGCCTGACGGAACAGTTAACGATGGTGGAACAATAGACTTTACCTTTATATGTGACCAAAGTTTTGCAGATAGATTAATTATAGAAGCATGGCAACAAGTAATATTTACAGCAGGAAATAATAAACAGGCAGTTCCTGCTCAAGAAGCTACAGATGCTGCTGAGGCTCAAGATGCAATAGATGGAAGTATCAAGGGAACTAATTTTATGCCTCAAATGGCATTTTATAAAGATTATATTGGTCGAGTTCAAATAATACAACATAGAACTGATAGAAAAGATTCAGAAGATACAAAAAGAAATGCATTAGAGTACACGTTGCATGAAGCGTATCCAGTTAGTTTTAGTGAAATGGGATTATCTCAGGATGCAAATGGTATAATGAGGTTTTCTTGTACCCTCGCATACAGGTATTGGGAATCAAAATATATCCCAGCACCTAAAAGAAGTCTTCTAAATAAAGGAAGAGGTTTATTAGATGCACTACTTGGTGGTAGTAATCTATTAAGTAGGTTTGGTAAAGAAGGAAAACTTCGAGACAGATTAACAAACCTTGATAACAGAGCCACAGAGATTAGAAATCTTTTTGGTTAATTACAATATGGAGTAAATTATGGGATTACCAATCCAAAAAGCACCTAAACATAAGTGCAAACTTAGTGATGGAACGGAAGTAACATTCCGACCATTTCTAGTCAAGGAACAAAAATACTTGTTACTTGCGAAAGAAGGAAAGAGTGCTGAAGAAGTTCTTTTAGCTATTAGAAACTTGATAACAAGTATTACTGAAGAAAAAGTTAATGCTTTCAAATTACCAATGTTTGATTTGGAATATTTGTTTTTAAAAGCTAGAGCTAAATCAGTTGGTGAAACGTCAGATATGATGTTTAAATGTAAAAGTTGTGATGGAGTCACTAAAGTACCAGTTAATATAGAAGAGGTTGAACTACATTATCCTGAAGGAAAAATAGAAAACACAATTCAGTTAACCGATACACTAGGTGTAACATTACGTTATCCTGATTCAGAAAATCTTGCTAAAGCAGATGATATGGAAGACTCAGGTGATAGATTTTTATTTCTAATTAAACATGGTATTCACACTATCTTTGATGAAGAAACTGTATATGATACAAACGATATTCAAGACAGTGAGTTAACTGAATTTGTTGAAAGTTTAACTTTAGAACAAGTTGATAAAATCAATAGGTTCTTTGAAAGTATGCCTACTATTCAAAAAGTAGTAGAATATAAATGTGACAGTTGTGGTACTGAGAACGAATCAATACTAAAAGGATTACAAAATTTTTTTTAGTAGCTCTTTCTCATGAAAATTTGGTTAATTATTACCAAACCAATTTTCAGTTAATGCAACATCACAAGTACTCATTGACTGAAATTGAGGATATGATGCCTTGGGAAAGAGAGATTTATATTGGTTTATTGCTTAACCATTTAGAGGAAGAAAAGGCAAGACAAAAACAGAGAAATAACAGTATGTAGTAAACTATGATTTCGTGAAGTGATTTTTTAATTTTTAATATAAGGATAAAAAATGGCTGAAGAAAAAGATAACAGTAGAAACGAAGTCGAAATTGATTTAGAAAAATATATGGCTCTCCTTGAGCAGTTGGACGAACAGGAAGACAAAATCAAGGAAATGCAGGAAGAGGCTAAGAAAGCAAAGGCAGGTCTTGAACCACCTAAGAGAAAATTCATAGACCTATTCTTAGACGACAATGATATTAATGAAAAGGCAATCATTGGATTCATATCATTTTTCTTAATGACGATTTTTGGTATAACAGACTTAGTGACTGCACTTGCGTGGGACGTAGATTTAAAAGTTTCAGAAACAATCTACACCTCATTTGTAGTTGTAACACTAGGTGCATTTGGTATATCAGAAGCTGGTAAAGCATTTGGTAGCAAATAACTAAGGAAAATAAATGGCAGACTTAACTCCGATACAAGAGTACAACAAAGCATTAAGAGAAAGTGCTAGAGAAGTAAAAGAAGCTTCTAAAGGACTGAGAACTCCTTTTAAACAAATTGTAGAACAAATGCAATCAGTTAATACTGAGTTTTCAAAAATAGTTGCAGAAAATGTTAGTTCGTCTCAGGATACAATGAAGGGTCTTATTACTGAGCGAAGAAAAAGAAAAATTGCTGATGAACTCGAAACAGAAGAGTTTAAAAAAGCTGCCGAAAGAAATAAAGAATCTTTAAAGAAAGACGCTGTACTAAAACAAAAGTTTTATGAAGAAGAAAGAAAGCTTATACAACAACGTCAAGACATAATAAAAAAAGATTTAAACGATAAAAGTGAAGGAAGTTTAGGTTCTCTTAGAAAGGAACAAGAAGAACAACAGAAAAAATTCAATAAAGCTAGTGCAGACGAACAAGTCGAAATTTCTCAACAACTCCAAAAAATTTCTAATGAAATATCACAAAGAGAAGCTGCTTTAGTTACAGTTAATAAAGACGAACTTGCAAGAAGAGAAAAACAATTAGAAGACGACCTTAAATTTAGTAAAGAGGCACGTGCTGAAGATGAAATTCTTGTTAATGAAACAAATGAACAATTAAAAGAAAGGTTAAAGGACGCTAGTAATACTGAAACCTATGACAAGTTTACTGGTGGAATAAAAACTCTTACGGGTGGACTAGTTGATATTGAAGGTGTTCTTGACCCTATTGCAGAAAAGTTTGGTGCTTTAAGAGACGTAGTTGGAA
>CEWA01007243.1_pt1 | contig 10014 bp, 7 predicted proteins | sample 530361 | NCBI WGS metagenome assembly CEWA01 (sample SAMEA2620000, study PRJEB7988) | marine metagenome | biome: marine biome (ENVO:00000447); feature: surface water layer (ENVO:00002042); material: "saline water (ENVO:00002010), including plankton (ENVO:xxxxxxxx)" | depth 5 m
AGGAGTCGTCCTCCATATTTTCCTTATTTTTACTATCTGTATTAAATTTACTAATTTTATCGGTTTTTAGATTGTCATTTTTTTTAATGTTTTGAACCGGTATATTCTGAAACTTTATCCGACTAACAGCTGCAAAACCATAATATGAATTAATTTTTTCAATTATTTCTTCTTTCAAATACTCTAATTCTATGGCTGTAGATCCATCGCATGCAATAACAAGATATCCTCCAATTTTTTCAATATGTAACTTAATTGGTAATGATTTTTCAGAAAAGACTGGTCCAACAATAGTTTCCCAGTTTTCAATTATGTAATTTTGAGCAAAACCCTGCTTATTAAAAAAAGACTTTGTAATTTTGTTTACATACCAGCCTAATTGCGTTGCAGCTTTTAATTGTTTATTATGTTTATTCAATTTGTATATATCTCAAAAAGGTTTCAATGGATTACACAGATTTTTCTAAAAATGTTCTTATTTGGTATAGCCTAAATAAAAGAGATCTTCCATGGAGATATAAAAAAAATGAAAAAAAAGATCCTTACAAAATATGGGTTTCGGAAGTTATGCTTCAACAAACAACTGTTCAAACAGTAATTCCATATTATGAAAAATTTATAAAAAAATGGCCGAATATTAAAAAACTAGCTTCTACCAATATTAATGAAGTTTTGGATTTCTGGTCTGGACTTGGTTACTATAGAAGAGCAAGAAACCTTCACTTAACTTCTAAAATTGTAAGCGAACAATTTGATGGAGTTTTTCCTTTAAAAAAAGATGAAATAATTAAACTCCCGGGAATTGGTGAGTATACAGCATCTGCAATAAGGGCTATTACAAAAAATGAAAAAGATACTGTAGTTGATGCTAATATTGAAAGAGTAATTGCAAGAATTTTTTATTTAAAAAAACCTATTAAAGAAATAAAAAAAGAAATAAAAAAGAATGCAGGAAAACTTACTCCGGAATTAAATAACGGTGATTATATTCAAGCATTAATGGATATAGGATCCTTAATATGCACTCCAAAAGATCCTCTTTGTAATAGTTGTCCAATAGAAAAATTCTGTAATACAAAAAAGAAAAATGCAGTTAATAAAATTCCTAAAAAAATTAAAAAAATTAATAAGCCAATAAGAGAGGGAATTGTGTTTTGGATAAAAAATACAAATAATCAAGTTTTGTTAAAAAGAAGAGGGGATGATGGTCTTCTTGCTGGAATGCTAGAATTTCCCTCTTATAATTGGTCAAAACATCGAATAAATGAAAATGATAAAAAAATTCTATCTTTAAAAAATGCTAAAAAATTGAAAAAAAAAGTAACTCATGAATTTTCTCATTTTAAGCTTATACTAACTATATATGAAAAAAATCAATTCAATAAAAGTAATTTAGATGGTATGTGGGTTAATATAAGTGAGATTAAAAATTTAGGATTGCCTACTCTAATGAAAAAAGTTTATCAAAAAGTAATAGAAAAATAAAATTCTCAAAAAATGAAGAAAGAAAACCATCAACTACTAGCTGAAGAGGTCATTGAAAAATCTCTATTAAAAGGAGCTGATTTTTCTGATGTGGTTATTTTTGAAAATACCTCTAGGAATATTAACTGTAGGCTAGGTAAAATAGAAGAAATAGAACAATCTGAGACCCAAGTCCTTGGTTTAAGAACATTTATTGGGAAAAAAAATGCCATAACTTCAACAAATAATTTCAACAAGGACTCAATTAGTGAAACAATTGATCGAGTTATTGAAATGACAAAATTAACTCCTGAAGACCCTATTCCAGAATTAGCTCATGAAACATCTACAAAAATTCCTGATCTAGATTTATATGATACTACTGATTTAAATGCTGATAGATTAAAAGAAATTGCACTCGATATTGAAAATAATTCTCTTGAAGTTAAGGGAATAAATAACTCAAATGGGGCGTCAACATCACAAAGCAAATCATCAATTTATCTAGCAACATCTGCGGGTTTTTCAAATGGTTATAAAAAAAGTAATTTTTCTTCATCTTGTTCAGTTATTGCTGGTAATGATAGTAATATGCAAACTGATTATGATTTTGACTCAAAAGTATTTTTCAGTGATCTAAAAAGACCGTCAGAAATTGGAAAAAAAGCTGCAGAAAATACCCTATCTAAATGTAATCCAAAAAAAATTAAAACATGTAAGTTAGATGTGGTTTTTCACCCAAGAGTAGCTAGAACAATACTTGCACATTTTGCTTCTCTAGTTAATGGATCTTCAATAGTAAGAGGATCGAGTTTTTTGAAAGAAAAGCTAAATCATAAAATTTTTCATGATGAAATTAATATCATAGATAATCCACTGATTGTAAGAGGTTTATCATCAAAGCCATTTGATGATGAGGGTTGTTCCATGAGCGAACTAAGTCTTGTTAAAAATGGAGTTTTAAAAAATTGGCTTCTAGATACTACAACATCAAAACAACTTAGTATGACTTCCAATTCTAGAGCATCGAGAGGGGTTTCATCACCACCAACACCAAGCCATACAAATTTATTTATAGATAATGGAAATAAATCTACTGAACAAATTCTTAGTGAAGTAAATAATGGTTTTTATGTAACCGATTTAATTGGGCAAGGTGTAAATTTGATTACAGGAGATTATAGTAGAGGAGCCTCAGGCTTTAAAATTGAGAATGGAAAAATATCATTCCCGATAAATGAGGTAACAATTGCTGATAATTTAAATAATATGTTTAAAAAAATATTAATCTCTAATGATTTAGAGTTTTTATACTCAATTAACTCCCCAACATTAGCAATTGAAGGAATGACCATTGCAGGAGTTTAAACCTTCATCAGAACATAATCTTGTCAAAGAAAGTATAATAAAGGCAGGTAAATTAGCGTTAAAATGGTTTAAAAAAGATCCTGAGCAATGGAAAAAGGATGATGGAACATTTGTATCAAAAGCAGATATTGAAATAAATGATTTATTAAATAAACTTTTGAAGGATAAAAATCCAGAATTTGGATGGCTTTCTGAAGAAAATGAAGATGATAAATCAAGATTAAATAAAAAAATAACGTTTGTTGTTGATCCCCTAGATGGGACACAGGCCTTTTTAGAGGGAAAGAAAGAGTTTTCAATCTCTGTAGCAATTGTCGAGAATGGTTTACCAATATCTGGTATTGTTTTTAGTCCATCAACCAATGAAATGTTTGAAGCTGAAAAAGATAAAGGATCCTGGAAAAATAAAAAGAAAGTTCTAATTTCAAAATATAAAAAATTAGAGGAATGTAAAATGATGGCATTTAAACCAATGTTTAGTCATCCAGCATGGAGTGAGCCCTGGCCAAAAATGAATATAGAAAATAGAAATTCAATTGCTTATAGGATGGCTCTTGTGGCTTCTGGTGAATTTGATGCAATGATGGCTTTAAATTCAAAAAATGACTGGGATATTGCCGCAGGAGATTTATTAATTTCAGAATCTGGGGGAAATGTATCCCTTCATACCAACAAAAAAATAATTTATAATCAAGAAAATACAAAAAAACCTTCTGTAATAGGGTCAAATAAAATTATTCATGAAAAAATAATTAGAAGAGTTAAATCATTGGAACTCTAGAAAAAAATGTAATTTTAATATAATAAATCGATGAGGGCATTAAAAATTAATGAAGTATTTTCTTAAATATATAAGTTTTTTTCTTTTAGTTTTATTTTTAAATAATTCTACAGTTTTTGCTGAAATTAGTGATGAGTATGAAAAGACCAACAGATCTATTCACAATTTCAATGATACAATTGATCAAAACTTACTAAAACCAACATCAAAAGTTTATGGAATTCTTCCAAATTTTATTGAAACAGGTATTTCTAATGCACTATCAAATATTAATGAACCGTCCAATATTTTAAATTATTTGGCGCAAGGAAATATATCCTTAGCTACATTTTCAACAACACGGCTATTTATAAATTCAACAGTTGGCCTGATAGGATTATTTGATGTTGCAAACTATATAGGTATAGAAAAAATTAATACTGATTTTGGTAAAACACTTAAGATATGGGGTGTTGGTGAGGGACAATTTTTAGTTGTACCTTTTCTTGGACCTAGGACCTCAAGACACTTGTTTGGAACAATTGTTGATGTTGGTTTAAATCCAGTTAGATTTGCCTTAGAAGATGAAGATACGATAGTAAGTTTCTCTCCTTCTATTATTTATGCCCTATCAGAAAGATCAAGAAATGGAGAGACAATTGACAATTTAAGAGAGACCTCAATTGACTATTATTCTACCCTAAAGTCAATTTACTTACAGAGTAGAGAAATAAATATTATTAATGATTTTGAAGAAGATGAAGCTTTCTTCCAAGATAGTTTTGAAGATTTTTATGAGAATGAAAATGATAAAAAGTAAAGTATTTACTAAGATAGCAATATTAATTTTAATTTTTGTTTTTAATTTTAACCCTCTCCATGGAAATGGTAATGAAACATCTTTATGGGTTGAAAATCTTGGGAATAGTGCGTTATCAATCTTAGGAAACCCCAATATTACAAATGATAAAAAAGAAATTTTTTTGGAAGAAATCTTTATTAATAATTTAGATATTAAAAGGGTATCCCTTTTTGTATTAGGCCCTTACAGAAAAAATCTAGATAAAGAAGATTCTTTAAAATACTTTCAATCAATTGAAGATTTTATTTCTGAAGTTTATGCAAAAAGACTTCTTTCGTACCCTTCTGGAAATATTCAGATAATAAAAAATGAAGATAAAGGAAAAAGAGGTAATATTGTATATTCATTAGTCAAATTTAATGACAGACCTAAACCTATATCAATAGATTGGTGGGTAATAAAAAATAAAGTTGGTATAAATAAAGTTTTTGATATGAGAATATCAGGTATTTGGATGGCGCAAGAGCAAAGATCTACTTTTACAAGTTTTTTGAGTAAGAATAACGGTGATATTAATAAACTTATTAATAGGTTAAACTCTGAGACACGTTAATTATCTAACGTGAAAATTTTTTATATTTAATTCTACTAGGTATTTCAGCACTTTCACCATATCTTCTTTTATAGTCAATAAGATAGTCTGAATAATTACCTTCAAACCACTCAAGATGACTATTACCTTCAAAAGCAAGAATGTGAGTAGCCATTCTATCCAAAAACCATCTATCATGACTTATTATTAGAGCGCTTCCAGAAAATTCTTCTAACGCATATTCGAGTGCGTGAAGAGTTTCTACATCAAGATCATTTGTAGGTTCATCTAATAATAATAAGTTTGCTCCAGATTTTAAAACTTTAGCTAAGTGCACTCTGTTTCTCTCTCCCCCAGAGAGTTGGCCAACAACTTTTTGTTGATCTGTACCTTTAAAATTAAAAGCACTAACATATGCCCTTGAATTAATAATTGTTGAATTAACTTCAAGAATATCATTACCTTCAGAAATTTCCTCCCAAACTGTTTTCTTACTGTTCAAATCATCTCTTGATTGATCTACATAGCCTAAAGATACTGTTTCACCTATATTAACTTCACCTTCATATGATTTCTCAATGCCGGACAAAATATTAAATAATGTAGTTTTACCTGCGCCATTTGCACCTATTATTCCTACGATACCTCCAGGAGGTAATCTAAAGCTTATGTCTTCAATTAGTAAACTTTCATCATATGACTTCGAAAGATTTTTAACATCAATTACCATGTCCCCAAGTCTTGGGGCTTTAGGTATAATTATTTGAGGCTCTCCATTACTTTGTTTAACTTCCGAGTCCTTAAGCTCATTATAGCTTTTTATTCTTGCTTTTGATTTAGCCTGTCTTGCTTTTGGTGATGATGAAATCCAATCAAGCTCACTTTTTAATCTTTTTAATCTTGAATTATCTTGTTTGCTTTCAAGTGCAATTCTTTTTTGTTTTTGACCTAACCAAGAAGTGTAGTTTCCTTCATAGGGAATACCCTTACCTCTATCAAGCTCTAGAATCCACTCTGTAATATTATTTAAAAAATATCTATCATGGGTGATCAAAACAATAGTACCTTGATAATTTTTTAAATAACTCTCAAGCCAAGCAACAGTCTCAGCGTCTAGATGATTTGTGGGCTCATCTAAAAGTAGAATATCGGGATGCTTTAATAATAGCTGACAAATGGCTATTCTTCTTTTTTCGCCTCCGGATAAATTTGATACATTTTTATCGGGCTCTGGGCATCGTAATGCTTCTAAAGCTTGATTAACTTTAGAGTCTATATCCCATAAATCTTTACTTTCAATTTCATTTTGAAGTTCTGCAAGTTCATCTGCATTTTCATCAGAGTAATTAACTGCAAGTTCATTATACCTATCTAAAAGATCCTTCTGATCTTTTAAACCAAGAGTAACATTTTCATAAACATTTAAAGCCTCATCTAGAACTGGTTCTTGAGGCAAATATCCTACAGATATTCCATCAGCTGCCCATGCTTCTCCGGTATAATCTTTTTCAATACCAGCCATTATTTTTAAAAAAGTTGATTTACCAGCTCCATTAACTCCGACAATACCTATTTTTGCATTTGGTAAAAAAGATAAATTAATATTAGAAAATAACTCTTTACCACCTGGCCAAGATTTAGATAATTGCTCAATTACGAATGTATACTGATAACTAGCCATAATTTCTCATTAATAAATGGTGGGCCCGGCAGGATTCGAACCTGCGACCAAACCGTTATGAGCGGTTTGCTCTAACCAACTGAGCTACGGGCCCTAAAATTTAACTATCAAGAAAACTTCTAAGTTTTTTTGATCTAGTTGGATGTTTTAATTTCCTAAGTGCTTTAGCCTCTATCTGTCTTATTCTCTCTCTAGTAACAGAAAATTGCTGACCAACCTCTTCTAAAGTATGATCTGTATTCATTCCTATACCAAAACGCATCCTTAAAACTCTCTCTTCCCTAGGAGTTAACATTGCTAATACTTTAGTGGTTGTCTCTCTTAAGTTTGATTGTACGGCAGCATCTACAGGCAATAAAACATTCTTATCTTCTATAAAGTCACCTAAATAGCTATCTTCTTCATCTCCTATTGGTGTTTCTAATGAAATTGGCTCCTTGGCAATTTTTAAAACTTTACGGACTTTATCAAGAGGCATCTTGAGTTTTTCCGATAACTCTTCGGGTGTTGGCTCTCTACCAATTTCGTGAAGAAGCTGCCTGGAAGTTCTAACAAGTTTATTAATTGTTTCAATCATATGAACAGGTATTCTTATAGTCCTTGCCTGGTCAGCAATTGATCTAGTTATAGCCTGTCTAATCCACCAAGTTGCATATGTGGAAAATTTATAGCCTCTTCTGTATTCAAACTTATCAACGGCTTTCATCAAACCAATATTACCTTCTTGGATAAGATCTAAAAATTGTAACCCTCTATTAGTATATTTTTTTGCAATAGAAATAACTAATCTAAGATTAGCTTCCACCATCTCCTTTTTTGCAACGGCAGCTTCTCTTTCACCCTTTTGAACCTTAAGTACAATTTTTCTAAAATCACCAATTTCAAGACCAGTTTCCTCTGATAATTCAGTTATTTCTGAGAGCAAACTCTTAATATCTTTTCTATTTGATTGTACAAATTCCTTCCAGCCTTTTCTTTTTAAGCGAACAATTCTTCCTACCCAACCAGTATCCAATTCATTTCCATAATATTCTTCTAAAAAATCTTCTCTTTCCACTCCGGCTGAGTTAGCCATTCTCCATAAAGATAGTTCAGAACTAACTAGTCTTTTATTGATGTCATATAAGTGATCTAACAATGACTCTATTCTATTATTATTAAGAGATAATCCTTTCATAAGCTCTTTAAGCTCTGAAGTATATTCATCATATTTTTTAATTTGACTATCACTTAAATCAGAGTTTTTAGCTTTTAAAGCATTTCTTTTATCTTGAAGTGCTCTTAATTTTTTATATTTCACAGAAATTTCATCAAAAATTATAAAAACCTCTGGCTTTAAATCAGCTTCCATAGCTGCTAATGAAACATTATTCTCATATTCGTTGTAATCATCACTTTCACCATCATCAGATGATTCACCTTCTTCATCTTTTTTATCATCTAAATCATTGTCAATTTTGCTTTTGGCAATTTTTTTATTCTTTGCATCAGGACCGATGTATGATGCTTCAAGATCAATAATATCTCTTAAAAGAACCTGACCTTCATTTAATTCATCACGCCAAATAATAATCGCTTGAAATGTTAATGGACTCTCGCAAAGACCTTCTATCATGGCCTCTTTACCAGCCTCAATACGTTTGGCAATAGCAATTTCACCCTCTCTAGAAAGAAGATCAACAGTACCCATTTCCCTTAAATACATTCTAACAGGATCATCTGTTCTATCAGTAGATGCTTTTTTCTTACCTTTTTCCTCAGATTTTAGCTCTGATTGAGACTCTTCTTGATCATCAGCATCAGCCTCAATAATTGATATTCCCATCTCTGAAATTAAAGACATAAGATCTTCAATTTGTTCTGAAGTATATTTTTCAGCGTTAACAACTTTATTTATATCTTTATAGTTAACAAATCCTTCAGCTTTTGCGGCTTTTAACATTTTCTTAACTGCAGCATTAGACATATCAATAAGTGAGTCTTCTTGATTTTTATCTTCAACGCTTTTCTTAGTTGATTTCTTTTTAACCATATTTCTCAGTAATTAATTTTATTGCCTTATCTTTATTTTTAATTAGGTCAATAAAACGCCTTTCATCCTCTTCATTTTTAATTTCATCTTTACTTGTCTCAATATCTTTTATTAGACTCTTTATATGTTGATCATCCTTCAAAATTTCAAGCCAAACTTCTGAAATTTGATCAAAATTAATTCCCTCTTTTTTTTGCCAAAAAATATTCGCAAACCTCAAATCTTTTTCAAAAAAAGTCTGATAATTTTTTTGAACAAATTCTTTTATCAGATCAATGTTAAGTTCGCTATAATCTTTTTTAATAAAGACAAGAAGGTTATCCCTAATATCCCTTAACCGCAAATTCTCAATTTGAAAAGATTCCAAGATCTCAAAATGTTTTTTTATTAAACGTGGAAAAATTAATATACCTGAAATAACCAATGCCTCAAGATCAGATGGTAACTGTCCTCCTGAACCTAAAATACTATTTTTTATTTTTAATGGATTATTGAATTTTCTTGAAATTCTCTCATTGTAATTAAATTTAGATATTTTTTTATCAAACTTTTTTGAGTAAAAAAATTTATCAAGCATTTCCTTAAAAAGTAATCCATAATGTCTCTTGATACTTTTATCACTTATAAGATTTAATTTTCTCCTTAAAAGAGTTTCGAAGCCTGCTTTTCCCTCAGGCGTTTTAATATTTGATTCTTGTAAACATGAATCCCAAATTATAACTGTTAAGGGTGAGGCATTTTTAATATATTTATTGAAATTCTCTAAACCATTATTTTTTATATAATCATCTGGATCTAAGTTATCTGGCAAATTTATAAACCTTAGAGTTTTATTTGGTTTGAGTAATTTAAGAGCTATTTCGGAAGCTCTAAATGAAGCCTGTTTTCCGGCCTTATCTCCATCAAAACATATTATTGGACTATCAGTCTCTTTCCAAAGAAGATTTAATTGAGTTTCAGTTAAGGCTGTGCCAAGAGGTGCTACTGCATTATGAAGGCCTTTTGACGCTAAACTTACAACATCCATATAGCCCTCGACAACAATTAAATTATCATTATTTTTTATATTTGGTCGTATTTTTGAAAAATTATACAATAATCCACCTTTGTGAAATACTGGTGTTTCAGGAGAGTTAAGGTATTTAGGCTGATCTTCAGCATTTATTACTCTTCCACCAAATCCAACAACCCTATTTCTAATATCTCTTATTGGAAAAATAATTCTATTTCGGAATCTATCATAAAAATTATCCTTTTTATTCTCATCTTTGATAGTCATTCCAGCTAAAGTCATGATTTCATGAGAAACTCCTTT
>CEWA01015464.1_pt1 | contig 9966 bp, 8 predicted proteins | sample 530361 | NCBI WGS metagenome assembly CEWA01 (sample SAMEA2620000, study PRJEB7988) | marine metagenome | biome: marine biome (ENVO:00000447); feature: surface water layer (ENVO:00002042); material: "saline water (ENVO:00002010), including plankton (ENVO:xxxxxxxx)" | depth 5 m
TGAAGAATCCAATCCAAAAAATCATAGTTTTTAATTAAGGTAAATTATAGCACCAGTCAAAGTGATATTACCAGGACTGGTTACCACCATGGATGCTGGTTGTATAGTAAGTGCCGCTGTTGTGACATTTGTAGCAGCAGTTGTTAGTTGCGCTGCTCCAAATGTTCCTGTGAATGTGCTACCAGCAAGAGTCATTGGTCCTGTTGCAGTAATTGTTCCCAATCCTGCAGACACAACTCTATATCCTAATGCTGTGGTTGTGAGAGAGTATGATGCTGATCTATCTTTAACCAAAGGAATAGATAATGGTGCTCCTGCGATAACACTTTGAACAACACCGCCCACATACTGCTTTACATCACCTAAGACTTTATGATTAATATGTCCTGGAGAAACAATACTGACATTAGATCTAGGATCAAAGGCAGTTGTAGTATCTTCTTTAACTCCAAAAGTTTGTCTTTGTCCAAAGATAATCTCTTTATCATTATTGGTAACTTTCTCAATATTACTAGCATTCATGGTGATTGTTCCACCACCGATATTACCTGCTTGAATGAATACTTGTGTTCCAGCAAGTAGATGCAACTCTTCAGTTGCTTGAATCATAATCTTTTTTGCTTTGATTGTTCTCTGACTTCCCTTTGCATCTTCGGTAACATCTCCATAGCACATGATGTTTAGTGCTTCTCCCTCATCTGCCTCTCCAGCAGAAAACTCAAATGCTGCTCTTTCCTCAGATCTGACCTTCATTCCAAATGAAGTAACAGACAACTCTCCAGACGCTGGACCCCTTTCTTTTGATTTTTTACCAGTGACCAGACTAATTTTCCCATCACTACTAAAAGACATGAAAGAATCTGATGGACCACAGATACTCAACTTTCCAGTAAGTTTATCTGGATAAAGTGTTTCATATATTTCAGATCTTGTTAAATGACACTTATGTACAACCCTACGCTCAGGATTCTTTTTCAGATCCTGTGACTCATCAGGAGTAGTGGATTTGGCAATAGAAGTTGGATATGTCTTAGCAGCTTTTGTCATTATGGGCAATCAATATATTGACCAGTGCCAATCCTAGTAGCACCAATGGTAGATAGTTGTTCAGTATCTAGACATGCTAGAGATGGCAACAATTTAGCACCTACACCACCTCCACCTACAATAACAACATCTGGAAGTTCTTCAAAAATTCTCTGTCTATCAAGAATTCTTGCTCCAACGACAAATCCATCATCATTGATGATTGCTTCTGCTACTCCCAGTTTTCCATCCACATACATTTGTGGTGTCTCTTTGTATCCCCTTCCAGGTCTAAGAATAGTAAATGAATCAATAATACAACGAACTCCTTTGTCTTTTGCTAAGTTTAACTTATAACCATATCCAGGAGCTTGAACACGAATCTCTGTTAAGAATCCTTTTTCATCCAAGAGAGCGGTAGCTACTGCACCAATTCCTTCTCCACCAACAAAGACATATGGTGGTTCTGCCCAAGGATCACCAGGAGTATCAATAGGAATATCGATGATTCCTCCATTCTCATCAGTAATAACGTCATCTGGATTTACAACTGGAGGTTCAAAAATATCATCGGTTGGATCTGGAACCTCTTCACTTTCATCATCATCTGCAAGATCACTACCAGAGGTAATCAATACATCTGCAAATGCACCTTTACTATTAAGAGTAAATCTAAGGATTTCTTCTTCTTCGACTACACCGTCATCTTCAATACCGATGGTGACTTTTGCCTTGCCGTCATTTATTCTCACATTTCCTGTAAGAGAACCATTTACAATATCACCAGAAGTGATTCCATCACCTGTCAAAGTATAATATACGACTGTTCCATTAACAACATTGAATGTTTCAATTGTATATACAATAAACTCACCTTCTGGACAGGTTGTTCTATTAGGAGTAACAGTGTACCTAGGTGGTTGACTAGGATCTGGAGTTGTATCTTCTCCCTCTTCTGGATCTGGGAAAACATCAGTAGTTTCTGGAGGGAATACATCATCCAGTCCTGTTACTGGATTAGTGTCTCCAGGTTTGTAAGGATCATCAATATTTACAGGATCTTCTTCTCTAATAGTTCCTTGAGCAATATTTTTAATGAAATTAGATCCAATATCGGTGCCATCAACAGGCGAATTAATTTCCAACTTCACATAAAAAGTTTCTGCAACTTCTTGTGGTTGATTGAAGAGAGTTCTAACTGCAATAAATTTTTCTTTTTCAGTAGGAGCAAATCCTAAAATACCACTGACAGAAAGATAGTCTACATCTGGAGTTGCTGTTCCTTTTTTAAGGGTTCTAAATCGAAGAGAAGATGCAGAATCTAAATATCCACTCCTAGTGACTCTGAATAATGCCTCTCGTCCTTCTTCAACTTCTACATCGTCAATAGTATAGAAAATCTTCTTTTTGTTTTCAGCGGCAGTAAGATCTGGGTTCTTCACTGGAGATGGAACTCCACCTGTAAAACCAATATTAGTTGTTACCAATCGATTTCCAGTGTAAGCATCTTCACAGGTATATTGAGTGTAATCTGCTCCAGTTGCAGGGAATAGATTATCAATACTATCTAAAAGATTATCTAAAAAGTCTTTATCATCTCCTTTTTCTTTCTTCTCACCATCTGTACAGATCTTTTTATACTTCTTGCAAGTTTTATCTGGACCAGAGCAAGAAATACCTAAGAGTTGCATAACAAAGTTAACTGCTTGACCTAGCAAGTTCAAAGGACCAGCAATTGCACCCAAAATATCTTGAATAGGACCTAAAATACTACCTAGAATTTCTTCCATCAAAGCATTAATCTTAGATAGAATTCCATTTACTAATGTATCAACTTGACATGCTGCGGCACGATAAATGTCCTGAACATATCCCATCAAAACATTAGTCAACCATTCTTCTAACCTTTCACCAAGGTCTGCCATCTTACAACCAAGGTCTTTAAGAAGATTATTAAACCATTCCGTTACTGGTGTTAGTGCATTTCCAGTTTCATCTGGTTTTAAAATTGCATTGATAAGATCCTTGACAGCATTTGTCATTTTTTCAATTACAAATCCTTTCACTCGTGCGATGAATTCACGAATGACTCTCATCATTTTGTTAGTAAACCTTCTAGCATCGGTGACAAGATTATTAATCCCACCCATCGCCTTACTGGCACCATATGTTCCAATATTACCACCAGAATCTTGGACAATTTTTAAGAAATCTCCAAGAATACCATCTATTTGACTCTTAAGATCTTGATCATCACATTTTTCTGCTAGTGTTTGACACCACTTTTCCCTTGCATCATTAGACTCCCATCTACTGGGAATAGGAACTTTAGGTTTTTTCTTAGAATTTAATTCTCCATCAGGTAACGCACCTGTCGTATCATTAGTATCAGACTCAGCTGCATCACCATCAATTGCAGGATTAGTATCTGGAGGAATCTGTGTTAAAAATGCACCTTCCAGTTCAGTGGTAGCAAAGAGTTTTTGTGTAGTTGCACCAGGAACAGCACCAATAGAACCTACAATAATAGGTATTTGTTTAGATTCAGGATCTAACCATTGTCCTCTAACCCAACACCCAACCTCCAATTGAGGATGTGCTCCACCTGTGTTACCAGATAGAAAGGGTGCTGTAACTGGCATTTGTACATGCGCCCATGGCAAATCAACCGTTGGTAAAGCTTCAAGATCATTAGGATGAAAACCAATGACTCTTACTTTATAACGATATCCTCCTTTATTATCAGGATCGTTATTTCTTGCTTCTACCTGACCAGTCCACGTTCCATCAGATCCAATCTTTCTAGACTGGATTAAATGGTTAAGTGAACTATCATAATTTGCCATATCACTCAGTCCTCATAAACTAGGCATTCAGGTTCTGATGGGTTTTGATCACAATATAGTTCTAGGTATGTTGGATCGTGATGATCTCCCGCTTCAATTTCTTTTTTATGGTGCTCGACGTACTCCTCCAAATCATGCAATTCACCTTCAATGTGACGACGCATTTGTGGATTAGTAGTTGGATCTTGAAGGATCTCTTTGTCCTTCTTGATATGCTCTTCGATGTTCTCCATAGGTAATTACCTCCTTTAGTTATTTATTGACGAAGATTCATGTTATTTCATGCCAAGTGAATCTCGCATCAATCGTATTGTAGTCAAGAATCGACCATTTCGGTCCTCTGTTGTGTCATATGTGTGGGTAACCTCATCTACAAGGTATAGTCCACTGCTGTCTACATCCCAAGGATTTACAAAAGAATTTACACTAGCAATTTTGTTTACTAATTTGATGTCTACTTTATCTCCAGCGCAAATTAATGGATTACCTGAGACAATGATGCTGCATTGCTGTGTTTTGAGTGAATCATATCTAGCTAAAGCATAAGATATAATCTCCCCATGTCGGTCAGCATATCTGCTTGGTGAATCTGATCCATCTTGAGGTTCTGGAGATCCAATAGACAGATCATTATGCCATCTTTCATGATCAATAACATATGACATATATCTTCCCTGACCATCCTCAATATCAGTTCCCACATCTTCTAAGTTAACACCAGGAATTTTAGCAATTTCTTCTTGACCCCCTAAGTGTGCTTGATTCTGATATTGGTCTATGTAACCAAACTTGTACTCTTGGTATTGTCCTGTAGAAATATTGAATGTCGCAGTTGTAGAAGTATATCTACCATGTCTTAAAGATTTAAATACATCCAACTCATTTGTAAATACCGATTTTAAAATATTATTTCTACTGTCTACATCACTCTCCTGATTAGCAACTCTTTCAATATAAGGTCCCCATGTCTCAGTTTGTAGTCTTTCCGATTTAAACTCACTATCTTTATCAGCACATAAACTATCAACCGCAAAGAAATTATAACCACGTCGTGTTTCCCAAAAGAAAAATCCAGCAGATTTTTTTGTCTTTGGAGAAACTGAGTAGGTAGAGATTTTTGAACAGACTTCAAATGGTCTTCTTCTATTTGGATTCATCTGAATCTCGTATGAACTTGGTTCAGAATAAAGAATCTTAGTTGTTTTCAATCGATTGATTAAAAGATCTGCAATGATTTTCTCTGGATTTCCTCTCAAATTCCTAGTCACTTTCATATTAGAGTCTACTAATGCCTCTGAAGAAACACATCCAAGAACATATGTTTGTTTTCTTTGTTCTGCATATCGATATGATATAGAAGCAATTGATAAATTGTAATCTATTGGTTCTTCAGAGGCGTTGGTAAGAACAGAAATTTGAATTTTGTCTCCCTGTTCAATAGGAAGACCTTGCAATAATCCTGCACTGTCAACAACCTGTAGTTTTGCAGATACAAAAGGACTAGTAATACTTTCGACATAAGCAATAGTTGCAACTAGTTTCTTGATGTCTACGCTTTCTCCAGATTTTTCAATTATAACTGATTTCAGTATAAAATCTGTTGGGGATTGAAATTGTGTCATTTTACGTCAATGCTTCCTTTGCTTCATTCCAAGTCAATCCAGATCCAAGAGAGGAATTCATAGTAACACCAAATGTTAATTGTGCTTCATTACTACCAGACGAACCGTTGTTGTAGTAGTTATTGATGACTGTTGCTCCAGTTGGAAACTGACCACCAAGAGATGCTGTCATATCAAAACTCTTATACAACTCATTTCCTAATGATGCAGTCTTCACATCTGGATTATAAAGATTGCTTTGATGACCTTGAGAACCAGGATTTGCTTTTAGATATTCTTTGAATGCACCAAAAACTTCACTACTGTGCTTATGCACCTCACCACTGCCCTGTAACACCTCTTGAGACATATTCAGTTTAGTAGCGCCGAAACCTCTTCCTTTGTAGAGGTCCCAACCACCATCCTTTCTATATCCATGATATTCTTGTCCATTATGCATAAAGTTAACCCTATCACCCTTCGTATAACCACTTGCACCTAATGCACCTGCTTCACCATCTTTTGTACTTCTATTGCCTCTAGTCAAAGCACTAATATCTCTATTAATCTCATTTTTCTCTAATGGTGTCAGTGCCTGTAGATAACTAGTTGGATCAATTTGACCTTTTCTAGGATCTTTGGGATTATATTGAGGGATTCTTTCAAAATGAAGGTGCTGTCGTCCATTTGGATATCTTGGATGTGCCCAGTATTCATAATGACCTAACTTATCCCCTCTATTAATTTTATCTCCTATTTTAAGTCCTGGCATTGGTTTGACATGACCATAGACATTAGCAGAACCATCCTCGTGTTGGATAACAATTCCAGTTCCAAATCCTCCAAAATCTTTCATCATATCAACAATTGTGCCAGATTCAAATGCAAGTTGTTCTGCTCCAGCAGTAACTCCGTAATCATGACCCATATGATTTTTAGAGGCACCAGCAAGACCAGTATTTCTGTATCCAAATCCAGAATTAAATTGTGGTTGACCTCCCAGCATACTATTCAATCCGATTGATACGCCTGATAGTGCAGGTGCGTTTTGACCTACTTTAGTTTTTCCTGTGTAATTGCCTCCATTTAAACCACCGTTAGGAGAAGTGTTATTACCACTGTTGAGACTCTGCAAAGCGGCGGCAGCATTCGGTTTTTCATTTTTGTTTCCACCACCAAACAAGTTTTTCCAAAATCCACTTTTTTTCTCTTTCTGTTCCGCTTCAACAATCGCTTCACCTAATACCTTGGCACCACCATCTTTTTCATAATACTGTGCAAGACCTTGTGCTTGCACTTTAGCAGAATCCTTATCATTTTTAACCTGTGCTTCTAGAAAACCTTCTCCAAATTTTGTGAAAGTTTTCTTACCTTGAGATCCTTCTAATGGAAAAACTCCTTCTCTTCCTTGTTCACCAACTAATCCAGCAGTAGGTCTGGTGACAATACCACCAGTAGCAAATGGGGTTAGTCCCATATCACGACCTGCTAATGCAGCATCAATACCAACAGAAGCAGCAGTTCCAAATCCAGGAATAGTTCCTGCTGCACCCGAAGCGAGTTCTAATGCAGCACCAGTCAGGTCTCCTGCCATTGCTCTCTGACCAGCAAATAGCAGTCCTGCTCCTAATCCTACAAGAGGTATCTTTTTGAGGAATGCTTTACCGAGTCCCTTAGCACCCGCTTTCAGTCCTGCCTTAGCACCTGCTTTTCCTGCTGCTTTTCCAGCGGTTCTACCAGCAAATCTACCAGCAAGTCCTTTTATCCCTCTAGCACCACCCCTTACAAGACCACCTGCACCTCGTGCAAGTGCTCCAAGTCCTGGCATGTTAACAAATCCACCACCTTTTCCACCACCACCTTTCAGTAATCCCTTTACTTTACCAAAATCAGAATTGTCGCTTGTCTGACCTAATTCTGCACGCTCTGCTGCTGCTGAAGCTCTAGATGCAAGAACTTCCCTATGCTGCTCTTCTGATGAAGCAATTGCTGCTTGTAATCTTCCTAAGTTTTCTACGCTATCAACAACACGAACAGTAACGCGCTGTACGCCCATTAATGCATCTACTACATTATTATTAGATCTGACAATAAGATCTCCAATACCCTGTAATGCTTCTGTATCAGCTATTCTCGTAGCAGTTGTATCAAATACATCAGAACCTGCATTAATTCCAGGTTTTCTAGTAATTGTAGTTAAAGCACCACCCATTACCTCAGGTGTTACTGCTTTTGGACCAGTAGAAGTGCTAACTCTAGAAAGTGCAGACCCTTTGAATGGAACAATTGATGATCCTTTAAATCCAGGCAGTGCTTTTCTCTCTGCTCCAGGTAGTGCTGGAGTATCAGCAGCTGCAGGCAATGTTAATTGAGGTTTTACCTCATCACCTTCTTTTTTTAACTCAACATCACCAGATCCTTTCTTTCCTTTAGGGCGATTCTTCGCCATGCTGTACAATTTCTTACCAAGCATTCCGAGGTAATCCTTTTCACCTCGCGAATCTTCATATGATAGAAAACCGTGTGCCATTATCGTTGCTTAGCTGCTTGTGCTTGTGCCTGTTTAACATTATCTAAATGTTGCAATAAGAGAGTAGTATACACTTGCCTCTCCCATGGCATCATATTTTCAATCTCCGTCAAGCTATATTTATGGTGTTGCATCAAAGCAAAGTTAGTTTTATAGTACCCTTCCATGGTGTTATGGAAGAGTGCTATGCGAAAAAAGACGCTAACCCCGACACCACAAACTCATTTTCAACACCAGTATTTGGATTAGTAACGGTAAACTTATGCTCAAGTTTAGGAGCATTATCAAAAAATGCTTGCAACTTCTCAAATTGAGAATTAGTTAAATTCTCTACAAATTCAACAAATTCTTTTTTTGTGGTTGTTGATTTGTCATAAACCTCTTCACCATCAAAAATTTGATCAATACACCCAGCAACAATTTCGATCACAGATTCTGCAGTTGGTTCTTTGCCCATAATCGATCCAGTGACAAAATCCTTAAATCCTGGATATTTCATAATAATACCCATATTGTCAGAAAGCATAATTTTAGGATTTGACTCTTCTGGTTTCGTTACTTCAATATCAGCAAGATTAATCTTGTAGTTTACTGTAGTTGTATCATCATCTTTGCATGTAACTCGCATCTCTACAATTTCACCAACTGATACAGCACGAATTTGGAGGAAAATATACTCCAAATCAAAAATTGCAAGATCTTCTAGTTTTACGCGAGATTGAATGCAATTCTTCAATAGAGTCTTAACTGCAATATCAATATCTTTCTCATCTCCGCTCTCCAATGCAATTAGTAGTAACTTCTCTTCTTTTACTACAAAAGGGCGAAATTTCAGTTTTTTCCCATTAGAAGGAATAACCAACTCATGAGTTGGTAAGGCTACTTGTGGTAATGCCATAATGTTTAGACCAGTTCATATGTATATTTAGCGCGACTTTTAGACCCAAAAATTAGCGGGAAAAATTTTCCCACTTTTATGGAATTGAAAAGTCAATTTTCACGTATTGATAAAACCTCCATCTGGAAGATATCCACCTTCTGTAGGTGGTCGAGTACCTTGATATGGTCTAACAAGATCTAATGCTCCTGTATCTTCCTGTGCTTTTAATAGTTGTTTTTGTTTCGCCGTAGAGAATCCACCAATGTTTCTGATATCTTGATTCACCGTATAATGTCTCGCGTATGTAAATTGTGCTGTCACTTTTGTCTGTTGCGTGGTGCCGAATTGTAAAGGAATAGCATCAATTTGATATGGATATGCTCTTTCTAAAACATATGTCATAGGAATTCTTTGACTATCTCCAAACGGTCCAGGTTCCACTTTCATGATGTAAATGTTGTTTACATAGTCATTCATGTAATTGAGTCTAGTAACTCTATTTTGATCTTTCTCCTTCATGGTCATTTGACCATCTACATCAATACTTTCACCACGCTCATACTCATATGCACCTTTGCCACTACCTTCTTTTAATGCGGCATTAAAAATATAATCTTGCCATGTATTTAAAAATTTTAAGAGTCCTAAGTTTGCATCTAGAGTAAACGACATTTGAATTTCTGTGAATACCCTGGTGTGTGGATACTTGATAGCACCACTGCCTTGATAAACTCCATTCATAGTTCCATCGAATGTGTTTACATTTGGCAATTGAGTTTCATCACAAAAGAAAATCATTTTCTCATTGATATCACCCACTCCTTCAAAATTATTTGGGAATTTAATGGGGAGTCCAAACCTTACGATGAAGTTATTAGATGTGGATATGCCACCACCTTTTGCAATCTCTTCCATAAAGGAAGACATTCTCTTTTTTGATTGTAATTCGCGGAGATCGCCAGCCACGCTAAATATATACGTTGGAACACTTATATTTATGGCGTACTCTGGGTATTTTAAACCTACTAACCCTCAGAAGTATCGTGGCAACCCGACAAACATTGTTTATAGGTCACTATGGGA
>CEWA01029902.1_pt1 | contig 9926 bp, 7 predicted proteins | sample 530361 | NCBI WGS metagenome assembly CEWA01 (sample SAMEA2620000, study PRJEB7988) | marine metagenome | biome: marine biome (ENVO:00000447); feature: surface water layer (ENVO:00002042); material: "saline water (ENVO:00002010), including plankton (ENVO:xxxxxxxx)" | depth 5 m
TTTAGCAGATGTCGCCCTAGTTGGGTTCCCTAATGTAGGCAAAAGCACTCTTATTTCTCGTGTTTCAGCAGCAAAGCCGAAAATCGCTGACTATCCCTTTACAACGCTAGTTCCAAACCTCGGAGTTGTGAAAGGGAGCGAAGAGTTTGAGATGGTCATAGCTGACATCCCAGGTTTGATCGAGGGTGCCGCAGACGGAAAGGGACTTGGCCATCAGTTTCTTAGACATGTTGAGAGGGCTCGAGTTTTAGCGATTCTTTTGGACCTCGCACCTTACGATGGACGGGATGCGGATAGTCAGTTAGAGATACTCTTACGGGAATTGGAGAATTACAAACCAGAACTTTTAGAGCGGCCCCGCCTATTAATTTCATCTAAAGCTGATGTCGCAGCACAAGATGCCTTAGAAGGTTCTCTTAAAGTTTCGGCTGTTACAGGAGAAGGCGTTCAAGAGATGAAATATAAACTTGAACTTCTTGTGAAAGAAGCACGAGAAGCCGAGATCAAGAACTCTGAAGAAATCGTTATTCATCGTCCACCGCCTAAAGGAATCTCGGTTTCGAGGGAAGGAAATATATTCACAGTCAAAGGCCGTCAGGCCGAAAGAGCGGTTGCTTTAAATGACCTTACAAATATTGAAGCGCTTGAATACATCCAAATTACTCTTGAGAGAATAGGTGTGAATAAGGCGCTCCGCAGAGCAGGAATTAGACAAGGCGACTACGTACAAATTGGTGAATTACAGTTTGATTACATGGATGATGATGAGCATTGGATTGATTGAGTAAAGGTAAATAAAAGACTTTCAGCAGCAATTCTGCAAGAATGAATAAGTGACAGTCGTAGTAAAAATCGGAACTTCTTCGTTAACCAAGGCCGATGGCTCAATTAGCGAAAGCGCCATTGATAAAATAGCAAAAGAAATCGCAATCGCAAAACAAGATTTTTCTGAGATCGTCCTAGTCAGCAGCGGCGCAATAGGCGCTGGTCTTGTGAACCTCGGCTATGTCGATAATCGTCCCACGGATTCTCGGATTCTCCAAGCGGCATCAGCAATTGGTCAACCAAAATTAATGGCAAGGTATGCTGAAAGCTTCTCAAAACATGATATTTCTGTCGCTCAATTATTAATGGCGCCTGATGATTTTTTTATTCGTAAACGCTACCTGCACGCTCGATCAACGGTTGAAGAGCTCTTAACCTCTGGAATCCTTCCAATAGTTAATGAAAATGATGCCATAGCTGATGACGCTATACGTTGGGGTGATAACGATAGGATAGCCGCCTTGTTAGCTCAACTTCTTAATGCTGAACAATTGCTAATGCTCACTGATACAGATGGGATCTACTCGCAAGATCCTAAAAAAGAAAGCTCTGGAACAGCTAAATTGATTCGAGAAATACGATCCCTTGACAAAATAGATGCAGTAGTTGGAGGAACCTTAGGTAAGTTTGGAAGCGGCGGAATGGAGTCTAAATTAGCGGCTGCGAAAATGGCCTCGTGGGCTGGTGTAACCACAACAATCGCAGACGCTGCACGACATAATGTAGTAGCTGATTCATTACATCAAGTAGGGGAGTTAGGGACTATTGTCCGCCCAAAGCCAAACCCCTTACCAGCTAGAAAGTTATGGATCGCTTTTGCGGTTCAAACGAAGGGGCAGCTTGTCATCGATAGAGGTGCCCAAGAGGCGATTGAAAAAAATGGTGGATCGCTTTTAGCAGTTGGTGTGCTTGAACAGCATGGAGAATTTGATAGTGGTGATGCTGTAGAAATCCTAAATGAGGACTCGGAGCTTGTTGCGCGTGGCTTAGTTTCTTGTAGCTCTTCTGAGCTTAAAGATTCGCTAGCGGAGAACGTAGGAGAAACAGACGGTATGACCCCAAACGAAGTTATTCATAGAGATGAGCTAGTCATCTTGAGCGATAAACATTACTGATGGACACGGATCGTTTGTAGAAATTCTTTTGCAGCTTTCGAACCTAGAAGCGATGAAATTAATGTGTATATAATCCCGCTAGACAACAGTGCAATCGGCGCTACCAGATAGGCATTGTAATCGAATAAGAAAAACGAAATGCTCCCAGCGAGTATTGCTGCGACCATTCCCGGTACTAAAAAATATCTTCGTACCAGATGTGAATCCTTCTTGACATGAAAATTATCTGAGACTCGTCTTTTTAACAATAAGTATTCCATCCAGGCACCTACTGAGCTTCCCAATGCTAAGCCTAAAGCGCCAAGTGGTTGCGGGGTAGTATCTAGGGCTCGCGCTAACTCAGGTAGAGGAGTGAAAGAGGGGAAGTCGCCGATCCTGATGATGGTGTTACGGTCTATTGCAAAACGGTCAAGCTGAAACATTAGTAGAAAACCCACAGACCCTGCTACTAAAACACGTAGCCCTGCTAACCGCGCTGGACCTTTAACGTCTCCATACGAGTAGCATAAATTCTGATATAGTCTGCTCATTCCTGTGGCATAAAGGCCCAGACTGTAGGCAGCTAGAACAATCCAAATGTAAAGCGTGTCTTCGCTTGTGAATTTTCCTCTTTCGAATAGGAAGTCAATCAGCGGTTCCCCCATTGCTATGAAAGCAATGCTTGAGAATACTAAGTAGAAGCTAATTCGTTCAGAGCTAGTTATAAATCTTGTGGTTACAGCAGAGATGTTGTCTCTGTCTCTTGAGAACTCGGGGAGGTCTGCAGAGATAATTGACATCACAAACAAACCGATGGGTAACATGTAAATGATTTGAGCAAGCGATAAGGCCGTGAATGCGCCGGTTGCTAGGAAACCAGCAAGAAACAAGTCTAGAAATCCTGAGAATTGGATAACGCCTCTGCCCATTACAGCTGGGAAAAATTTTGAAATTATTTCGCGGACAGCGTCTGAGCCTTTCTTAACTCCTAGTTTAATCGAAGGGGATACTTTAATGACTAGTGGAATTTGGATAAGGAACTGAAGCGCACCACCTACAAGGACACCCCATGCTGCTGCTTTTGCGATGGATGCATCAGACCAACCTTGCGCCCAAGCTAATAACGCAAAGATAATCTGTGCAGCGTTCCAAAGAATCGGGGCAGCGAAGGATAAAAAGAATTTTCTGTGTGCGTTTAGGACTCCTAAACACCAGGACGAGAGGACAATGAAGCCCAGTCCGGCCCACATTATTCTGACTAAGTTAACAGTGAGTTCAAATGTTTCGTCTGGTAGCAATGGAAGGAGAACCTTGCTCATGGGTCTGGCAGCAAGAATTCCTATAATGACAATTGCTGAGGTTAGCAACCCAAGAAGAGTAACTATGGTGCCTGCAACCAATCCTGGTTCATCCTTATCTTCATTCCCATCGATAAGGCGGCTATATGTCGGGATGAAAGAAGCAGATAATGTTCCTTCTCCAAGTATATTTTGGAGCAAGCCTGGTATTTGTAACGCTGCTTTGAAGGCGTCTGCAGCTACTCTGGTGCCTAGCAAGCCTGCAAAAATAAGTTCGCGTACGAGGCCAGATAGTCGTGACAGCAAGATTCCCGCACCGACGATGATCGCATTTCGCCCACTTGGTCTGCTTAGCTCACTTCTTGGTTGGCTGTTTTCCACAAACTAAGCCTACCGCTAAACAAACTATCAACGGAAGCAGGCGCAAATACACAATTTATCTAATACAGTTCGCATAAATAGCGGGATGCCCTCTACCCTTTGAAGGTATGTCCTATAGATTTAACGAAGTCAACAAAGTAAAAGAAGATCTTCGCTCTGTTGACTATTTAGCGGATGACGGGATCGCTGGTATTGTCTATCTAGCTGATCGCCTTCAAAAGCCGATACTCGTTGAAGGCCCTGCTGGAACCGGTAAGACGCAACTTGCAAAGAGCGTAGCTGAGATGACTGGATCGCGTTTGATAAGGCTTCAATGTTATGAAGGTTTAGATGAATCTAAAGCTTTGTACGAGTGGAACTACAAAAAACAGCTTTTACGGATTCAAGCAGAACGGAATTCAGATGAATCAAACTCTTGGGAAGACCTTGAAGACAATATCTTTTCCGATGAGTTCCTCTTGACTCGGCCATTGCTTGAGGCTATTCGTTCTGATGATCCTGTCGTGTTGCTGATTGATGAAGTTGACAGGGTTGAAATTGAAACCGAGGCTTTATTGCTTGAGATCCTTTCTGACTACCAGGTTTCCATACCTGAATTGGGAACAATAGAAGCTAAACAAATTCCACTTGTGTTTTTGACATCAAATAATACTCGCGAGCTTTCGGAGGCCCTCAAACGACGGTGCCTGTTTCTTCATATTGATTATCCCGAGCTTGAGCGCGAAAGAGAAATCATCCTCACTAAAGTCCCTGATATTGAAGAAAATTTAGGTGACCAAATAGCACGAGTTGTTAGAACTGTCAGGCAACTGGAACTAAAGAAAGCTCCTTCCGTTTCCGAGACATTAGATTGGGCGCGAACCCTGATTCACTTGGGTGTTGAACACATTGATGCGCAAACTGCAACTGATACGGTTAATATTCTCCTGAAATATCGTTCAGATATTGATAAAGCCATTAAAGAGTTCTCGAGTGATGAAGATTTGAATTCTGTGGTGAGTAATTAATTGGAAATCGCAACTCACGCTCCGTTGCTTGAATTGTTAAATGGTTTTATCGTTGAATTGCGCAGCGCAGGTTTACCGGTTAGCTTGACAGAGAATCTTGATGCAGTAGAAGCGGTGAAGCATATTCCCATCGAGGATCGAGAAACATTTAAGTATGCTTTGGCAGGTACTCTTGTTAAGAATCACTCGCATTGGAGGGCATTTGAAACTGTTTTTGAAGTCTACTTTTCGCTGCGCGGAGCAGAATATGAGTTGGTAGATGGTGAATGGGAGTCTGATGATGCAGCTACTCAAGAGGAAAATCAACAAGAAGGGCAAGTTCAAGGGCAAGGCGGTAGTCAAGAAGGTTTAACACAAGAGCAATTAGCTGAAATGTTATTCCAAGCACTTGCAAAACAAGACAGAAATCTAATGCGGACAGTTGCTCGTCAATCCGTACAACGATTTGCAGGAATGGAACCTGGCAGGCCTGTGGGAGGAACGTACTACCTGTACAGAACATTGCGTAACTTAAACCTCGAAGAGGTTTTGGATCGCTTGCTTACTAACAGCGCTGACAGTGAATCAGATCTAGATTTTCTTGAGGAGCGGTTAAGGAAAGATGAGTACGAACATAGAATTGAAGAATTAAAAAGAGAAATCGAAGCAGAAATCCGTCGCAGGCTTGTGGCTGATCGAGGAGTAGAGGCGATGGCAAAAACACTCCGTAAACCCCTTCCAGAAGATGTTGACTTTATGCACGCTAGCAGGGAGGAGATGGTAGCACTGCGACGTGCTATTTGGCCCTTAACTAGAAAATTAGCTGTTAGGTTGGCAAGAAAGAGAAGGCATGGACGAAAGGGGCCGCTTGATTTTCGAAGAACGGTTCGGCATTCACTATCTTATGGAGGAGTTCCTGCTGAACCTAAATTTAAGTATCCTAAACCCTCGAAACCAGAAATAATGGTGATTGCTGATATTTCAGGGTCCGTTGCTGCTTTTGCTAGATTTACGCTCCATCTTGTTTATGCGTTGAATAATCAATTCTCGAAAGTGCGTTCGTTTGTATTTATAGATGGTTTAGACGAGGTTACTGACTTCTTTGAGAATGTTGATGATATTACCGAAGCGATTCACAGAGTTAATACCGAAGCGGATGTCATTTGGGTTGATGGACATTCTGACTATGGGCATGCATTTGAGATATTTGATGAACGATTCGCAAAAGATATAGGGCCAAAGACTACCGTAATAATTTTAGGAGATGCACGTAATAATTATCACGCATCTCAATCATGGGTAATAAAGAACATTGAGGACAAAGCTCGTAAAGTGTTTTGGCTAAACCCTGAGCCCAAGAGTTATTGGGACACTGGTGATTCTATCGTGGGGGAATATAGTAATTTCTGTAATGGAACGTTCGAGGTTCGAAACCTAAAGCAACTTGAAGCTTTTGTTGAGAATCTTGTCTAACTGGAGCGCAGCTCTTCAGCTACATGAAACGCAAGCTCAAGGCTTTGCGATGCGTTCAGTCTCGGGTCGCACATTGTTTCATAACGCAGAGCTAGATCATCATCCGAGAGGTTTTCGGCGCCTCCAACACACTCAGTAACATTATCGCCAGTAAGCTCGACGTGAATACCTCCTGCCCAGGTTCCTATTGAGCGATGTATATGAAAGAATCTCTTTGTCTCATCTACGACATCAGAAAAGTTTCTAGTTTTCAATCCAGATTCCGCAGTGTATGTGTTCCCGTGCATCGGGTCACAAGCCCAAACTACAGGATGATCAGAGTCTTGAACTGCCCCTACTAACTCTGGAAGTTTATTATCTATCACTGAAGCTCCCATTCTGGTAATGAACGTAAGTCTTCCAGGGATTTGCTTTGGGTTTAATATTTCGCATAGCTTGATAGCATCTTCCGTTGTTGCAGTTGGCCCAAGCTTACAACCCAATGGGTTTTCGACTCCTCTAAGAAATTCAATATGGGCCCCGTCAAGCTGTCTTGTTCTCTCACCAATCCACAGCATGTGTGCAGAGCAGTCGTACCAATCTCCACTCATAGAATCGTTTCGAGTGAGAGCTTCTTCATAGCCTAACAAGAGAGCTTCATGGCTTGTATAGAAATCAACTTCGTGGAGAGCCGGATGATCTTCTGATGTGATTCCGCAAGCTCGCATAAAAGCGAGCGCATTTGTGATTCCATCAGCTATTTCCTTGTATTGCGCTCCGGCAGGGCTATTCGCTACAAATTGTTGATTCCAAGAATGGACTTGTGTTAAGTCCGCAAAACCACCCCTGGTAAAAGCTCGCAGCAAGTTCAAGGTCGCAGAGCTCTGGTTGTACGCCATTAGGAGCCTCTTAGGATCAGCTGTTCGGGCCCCCGCATTAAAGTCCGTATCGTTAACTATGTGCCCTCGGAAAGATGGAAGTTCTACATCATCTTTTGTTTCTGTGGGACTCGACCGCGGCTTGGCGAACTGCCCTGCAATGCGCCCTACCTTTACCACTGGCAAACCGGTTGAATAAGTTAGGGCAACTGCCATTTGGAGAATGACTTTGAGTTTATCTCTTATTGAATTTGCTGAGAGCGATGAGAAAGACTCAGCACAGTCTCCAGCTTGGAGCAGAAGGGCCTCTCCGTTGCAGACCCGTGCCAGCTTACTCTTTAAGGTTCTCGCTTCGCCAGCAAAAACAAGAGGTGGCAGTTCGGAGATTTCTTTCAGAACAGCGTTCAGTTCATTATCATCTGGCCAATCTGGTTGCTGATCGGCAGGGAAATTAGTCCAGCTGTTGGGGTTCCAATTAGAAGTCACCTATTAATTGTCTCTGTTTATTAATCAGATCGCAACCAAATTAACGATTTAGATTGTTAATCGGTAATTTACGCGGCGTCAATATCCATTTGATCAGGAGCGCTTTCGCGAACAATATTTACCGCCCTCTTTACAAGTCTCCTGGCAGCTTCAGCAGTTACGCCAAGTTCCTCGCCAACTTCTCGATAGCTGCGCTTACGTCCATCTTGAAGACCAAAACGTTGCTCAACAGCGTACCTTGCACGATCATCAAGAACATTTAGCAAGTCATAAACCATCGTCTCTCGTGCTTCCTCCATAACCGCTTGTTCAGGACCTGGGTTCACATCTGGTAGAAGATCAACGAGCTCGTTGCTGTCATCGTCACCGATTGTTCTGTCAAGTGAAGTGGGGGTTGTAAGTCTGTGTAGTCTTGCGTGTTCTTCGTCAAGTTCATCGCCGTCTCCTGAAACCTGTCTAAGAGCAGCTCGAAGGCTTGCAGATCTATCACCAGGTAATCTAACTAGGCTAGCTTTTTGGTCAAGTGCCCTCCCAATAGCCTGCCGTATCCAGAAAGTAGCATATGTTGAAAATTTGAAACCCTTTCTCCAGTCAAACTTATCAACTGCATGTTCCAGCCCAAGATTACCTTCTTGTATTAAGTCTAATAATTCCATGCCAGCTGGGAGAGGATAACGCCGGGCTACGCTGACCACTAGTCGCAGGTTTGCTCGAATAAATCGGTCTTTCGCTTCAGCCGCTTTACGGTCAGCTCTTTTGAGTTCTACGCCTTTTTCGCCAGCAGCCAGACGCTCTCGCGCTTCGACGCCTTTTTCAATAATCTGAGAAAGCTCGCGCTCCTCTGCTGCAGTGAGAAGGGGTACTAACCCTATCTCGTTTAGATATTGTCCTACTGAATCACTCATATTATTCTCACTCTGTTGGGGGGTTGGGGGTATCTGGTTAACAGACTTGACAAAGAACTACAACGTAGTTCATCAACGGTTTGATCGGGGGGGATCTGTTGAAATAGTTTGTCAGCTAGAACGCTTAACGCGTCCGAACAACCCAAAAATTGGGCCGTTCTAAAAGCAAAATATAATATAATACATATCTCAAGATAAATCAAGCATTTCTTACATATGAGTATATCTAAGTGCAAATAGGCAAAGCCTTCTGCATCCCATGTCCTATCGTATAGCATACAAAAGTGCACAAATATATTAAGTTAGGCGTGTTTGGGGGGTCATTTGACCCACCTCATAAAGCCCATTTGGAGTTGGTCAAATTAGTAGTGGAGAAATTAGAACTTGACCATGTATTAGTGACTGTTGCCAATGATCCTTGGCAAAAGAGCGTTATCCGCCAAGTTACAGATAGCTCGCACAGATTGGAAATGGCAAGGCTTCTATTTAGTGGTTATAGCGACGCCACCGTTACGGATATTGAATTTCAGCTAGGGGGTGAGTCCAATACATCAGAAACCCTGCGTGCTCTTCGATCAAATTACCAACATGCCGAGTTTTATTTGCTGCTAGGGTACGACACTGCGATTGCGATAGAGACATGGCGAAACCCTGATTTAGTCTTAAATCAATCTCAGGTAGTGGTAGTTGAACGACCTGGATTTACGGACATAGAATTACCTTCTATCCTGTCATCGGCTATTCGTATTAAGGGACTAAATCTAGATATCTCTTCGGAGAATATTCGCTCTCTACTAAAAAACGAAGAAACCATTGCAGATGCAATCCCTCAGGGAATTAGAAACTATATTGCCAAACATGGCTTATATCGTGAGTGACTCTTGAGTGGTAATAGAAAATTTCGTTGGTGGAATTGGCTCCTACCGCTTGCCATCCTGGGGTTAGCTCTGACGGCGTTATTGCTCGTTCGCGATGCAACCGATGCCATACTGGAATCTGCTGATGGAGACTTTACTGAAATAATTCTTGATCCTCTAGCCCCTGGATTTGAGAGTTATGTGACTTCAACACCCACACACCTGCTCGGACTAAAGGGAGCCAATGGTGAATTAGTTTCAATTGCGTTATTGGCTTTATTTGCTGACGATATTGGCGGAACTGCTATTGTCTTTCCAGTGGATTTACTAATTGCAGAAGATGCATCAATTAGTGAAATGTACTTAACAGTTAGCGAACCTGAATTTATTTCTGAGTTAGGTCGGTATCTCAAGTTAGGATTTAATGGATCATCCTTTATTACCGAGGAGGATTTAGTGAAATATTTTCAGTTAGCTACTCCCTTGGTTGTTACATTGAATGATCCACTCATTGAGCTAGATGACGGTGAGCCCCAAATAATCTACGAATCCGGAGAATTAGCACTACCCCCTTCAGAAATTTACAGCTATCTATCATGGGAAAGTGATGATGAATCCGGCTATAACAAGTGGCTACGGCACAAGAATTTTTGGGAATCCTGGCTTAACTCCTTAACAACTGATGAAGCGGAAACATTAGAGAATGAATGGCGGGAAAGGGAACTGAATCGAATGTTCCGAGGAATAAGTTCTGGGAATCTGCT
>CEWA01001893.1_pt1 | contig 9910 bp, 1 predicted proteins | sample 530361 | NCBI WGS metagenome assembly CEWA01 (sample SAMEA2620000, study PRJEB7988) | marine metagenome | biome: marine biome (ENVO:00000447); feature: surface water layer (ENVO:00002042); material: "saline water (ENVO:00002010), including plankton (ENVO:xxxxxxxx)" | depth 5 m
GATCTCAGGTGCTGCTAGTCCACTTGCAAAAGTGACACCTAGTAGAGAAGAACCATATCCAGTGTCTACAGTACCTGAAGCGGTAGAACCTTCTCCAGTAATAGCGTTAGAACCATTAGACTCAAATGCTCTTACAACACCTTGATCTAGGTGAGCGTCATTTGTTTGGATATACTTAAGAACACCAGCGGTTGTAGAACCACTATCTAGTGTCCAAGAAACAACTGTGCCGTATGCAGTTCCACCCGAAACAGTTTGAGTGATCTTTTCATCAACGTTATAGTCTGCAGTAGCACCAGTAATCTTTACTGCTTTTAGACCAGAAAGTGTATCAGATGTTGCAAAGTTGGTTGTTCCCCAATCTAGAGGATCCTTGATAATACCGATTCTACGGAAGTCGTTATCTACAGGGAAGTCACCAGAACCTTCAGCATATGTTAGACGAATGTTCGTCATAACACGCTTACCATTTAGTTCTAGTTCGTGATCAGAACCATGTCCACCCTGTGGAGGCATTACAACTTCAATTGCGCCAACAGCAGAAGCACCAGTTGCAACAGCAGATGTTAGACCAGCATCAGAGAATAGGTTACCATTACCTAGGAGAACGTTACCATAGGTGTAACCTGATCCACGAGCATGAATGCTTGCAGAAGTGATAGTTCCAGAACCATCAGTGTCAAACTTGACAACACCATTACTTCCATCACCCTTGATAGAAGTATAAAGAGTTTGAGAAGCAGGAAGACCTGATCCACCGTCCTCGATGAGAGCAACGTCGATTGCACCTGCTACAGCAAGAGCAACAACTGCTTGACGAGATGCATCGGTGCTAAGAACGATTGGCATGAAGTCAGAAGAAAGGAACTTCAGAACATCATCGGTTGGAATCGTATACATGTACTTCCAGATGTAACCAGCACCAGTGGTCTCAGTGTATAGACCAGTTGCAGATGCATAGTTGCCACCAGCAGTAGTTGGTTCTTCAGTTGCGTTTTGACCAGATGGGTTAGCAATATTTTCACCGTTATACAAGCACTTAAACACTTCGTAAGAAGAGTTCATTACATAGAACTTAGCGTCGGCAATGGCAGATTGACCTGTAGCAGTTGTTTTACCAACTTGACCACCGCCACCTGGAGTAGCAGAGTAGTCTGGTTTCCACATGTCAAACTTAGGGTTGGCAACCAAATCCCAGTTATAGCGGCGAATTACAGTTCTTGCAAAACTTGTAGTGATTCTCTTCGCAGCAATAATTTCGTCGTAAACACTAATCTTTTCTCTCTGGTTATCCAAAGGAAGAGGTGGCACATCCTCTGTTCCATAACGATATACGCCAGACTTAGCAGTAGCACCAGTATCAGAACCGCCTGCTCCACCAGTTCTTCCCTTAAGAGTAGAACCTAGAGTAGGAACAGAGTTAACACCAGCAGAACCAAAGATATCCGTGAGAAGTAAGGCACCGTCGTAGATGGCAGCAATCGTGCCTCTAAAAGCAGTCGAAGCATACGTTCCAACGTAAACTTCTTGTCCTACGACAAATGCGGTAGAGTTCTTAGAATAAATTTCTAAGTATGCTCTCCATGGTTGTGGACGACCCACAAAGAAATACATTCTAGATCTCTCTGCACTGGCGTCGTTAGGACCTTCAGTAAGAGATTCCAGGAATTGTTTAGCATTAAAGATTCTAAACTTATCAGAGATAATAGCAGCCATTGGTTCTTGTTTCCGACGTGGTAATTTGTGCCTGTGTTATTTATATTTATACTGTATTTAGTCAATTGTAAATGGAACGATCTCTGCACCACTAACAATGGTAGTCGATCCATTATAAACTGTGCAACCTTCAAATGTAGTTGCGGTCTTACTAGTGTATTTAATCACTCCAAAATTAGGTGATCCAGATACTGCCGCATGGAATATATATCCAGATGCAGGGAAGTAAGCAGTACTTGGAACTACGATGTTGCCACCAATAGTTCCTTGTGTAGAACTAATTGTAACAGGATTTTGAACAGATGGTTTATCTAGGTTAAAGTAGTCACCTGCCTTAGTATAACTAGATTCTGCTCTTTCAGTAAAGTCACCAATAGTGAGTGATGGGAAGTAAATTCCAATCTCAAATAGTGAGATGCCAGATACATCTGCAGATCCATCATCCATTAGAATATCAAAGGACTTAATTCTATGTCCAACATTAGTAATCTCATAAGTTCCGATGTATGCATTGAAAGCACTGAACTTTCTATTTCGAGCGTAGATTGTATTTCCTGCTCTAGTAATAACAGGATATCCCAGTAGCGGAACTTCAATCAAATCAACTTCACCATCATGTCCACCTGTTGTATTTCCAGCTCTGATCTTGAGTGGGTCAACAATAAATGCAGACTCTTGGTATCTGTCAACAACACCAGTTCCAGGTGGAATTAGTTCGATTTGTCTCTCGACTTTAGTAACATCCATGTCAGGGACTGGAGTTGTTACTTGGAACTGTCTTCTCTTCTCTACTGGTCTACCATCTGCAACACCAACAGATAGTGTGACAAGTTCGGAATCAGAGGTAATAGATGTAGCACCACCGAATACAACAGATACTGGATCTGGAATCTGTCTTAAGAATGTTCCTTGTGGCCATGTCTTAGGAGTTGTTCCCAGTTCACCTCTATGAATATAGATGAAACGATCAAACATCGTATCTTCATAACGAATAATTTCATCACCAACCATCAAGTAACCTTGTGGTTTGAATCTTGGCATTGCGCTATCACTGATAAAGATGACATAATCAGTGACATCAAGTTCGATATCCAAGAATGCACCAACCTCAAAGTAGTTGACGTTGGATAGTGCAGTGTTATTAATTACTCCAGTAACCTCGGTAGTAATAACTCTGCTTGTATTCGTGATAGAATTCAGAGAAGCAATATCTTGAATCTGTGCATTTAGAACAGATACAGAATCTTGTAATCTTAATGCACCACCTACACCTTCAATCTCAACTGGTTCTGGTTCGATGTACACAATCTGAGCACCGCCAGGTTGCTCAGAGTCAACTGGCATATCAGATCCACTACCTACAAGATTAGATGTTGGTAATCCAGTAGCTCCAGTTTGAATCTCTGCTCTAATAACACGATCAGTGTCTGCAGGACTGAGAAGGTCAACAGAACTAAAGGAACTAATATCTGTAAGTCTGTTACCAAGAATATCAATAGTCGAAACTGTTGTCATACCAGCAGTTTCTATCTGTGGATTGATTCCAACATTGATAATTGATACACCAATGTCTCTGTTGTTTAGAACATCAAATCTTCTAGCAACAACAACCTTTGGTGCTTTGGTATATCCAGAACCACCTGCAATCAATTCAACTGCAACAACCTGTCCTTTGCTTACAATGACCTCAGCGATAGCACCGCCACCCTCTCCATTTTCAGGAACAAAGTGTAAGACTGGTGGTGTAAAATATTGATATGCAGTTGGTTGTGTGACAGGTTCATAGTTTCTGCGGTTCCAGGTCAATGAAATTACAGATCCATTTTGAATTTCTGCAATTACAGAAAGACCTTCACCACGAATGACACCACTATATGCACTTACCTCTACTGTTCCAAACAGAGAGTTGTTTACAGGTTGTTGTGGTCTCTGTTCTTTACTAGATGTTATAGTTGGTAGTTTCTTGATCTTTCTGAAAGATTCTTCACCTTCAATACGAACTTGATCATCATTTGATAGACTGATAAATGGTTTCTTATAAGTCTTACCCCAAGAAGTATTCGCCCAATTAGAATTGATAGAATCCTTTAGACTTAAACGTCCTTCACTATCAAGATCATATGTGACAGTTGAACCACTGGCATCTAATGACACGATAGTAGAAACATTATAATGTCCTTTGACAACAAATGTTACATCTGTTCCTTGAATAAGTTCTACTTTAGATCCAAATACTTCTAGATCTAAAGTGTTTCCACTCAAAGAGTAGTTAAGAATCTCACCAATAACATTCTTAGTTCCGTCTGGTCTTACCTGATATGCATGAATAGGTAAACCTTGATAGATTCCCATCCATCCAGTGCGATCAAATACAAATGTATTTGCTCCAGCAGTTGTATTGAGAGAAATATTTGCTGTTGCAAAATATGTGTCAGGTGCAAAATCGTAGATGTTTAGAATTTGACCAACGTCTCTACCATAAAGATAACGCATGTCAATCTTCATTTCTGGTTTCACTGGAAACTTGAAGAAGATGTTTGGTCCAGAGATTTCGTAACTAAATCCTTCTCTCTGTAGAATACCATCTACAAAAACATACAAGTATGCAGAATCATCAATAGATTGTACTGTATTGTCTTCCAAATCCAATATAATAAATGGACCAGACTTAATTCCATCGACTAGATCTGGTTGAATTGTTAGTCTCTTATAGTTACCTACTCCAATACCAGCAACCTTTTCTACAGCAGTAGGTTCACCAATAGTTTTTGCACCCAAATCTTGATCCCAGATAGGAGGAACATCAAATTTAATGATATTTGGAATTACACTTCTATCAATGTAATATGCATCTTCTAATGGATAAGTTTCTGTATACTTTGGTCTTTGTAATACAGCGTTAAGTGTCAAGAATAAATCTTCATCTTCTTCTAGGTTAACATCACTATTATCTTCCCAATAGAGTTCAAATTCTTTTGTTTCACCATCAATATAATCTGGTAGAGTAGGATTAATATTTTGCCCCTCAAGAATATTTTTAATATTACCAAATAGAGAGTCAACAGATGAAATTACTGTTACACACTCAGTATATGGTGGTCCAGAAAGACCAGGATCTGGAAGAATAGTGTTATTTGAATATGTTAGAGTAGAAGTGTAGTATCCAGATCTGTTTAGATTTTCCTTAGTCTTAGGAACTACTCCTCTTCCTACTGTTAGAACAGTATTAACAATATCATGATAAGTATTCAATGTGCTTTCTACTTCTGCACATATAGGAGAGACAGAATCAACTACAACATTAGGATCCGTAACAGCTCCTAGATTCTTCATTGCTAAGATTGCTAGATCTCTTGCTTTTGCAAGAGTTGCAATAGTTTCTGTTAGTTGTCCAGAAATGTAATATAGTTGTTCGCCATATGGATAATCAGCTTTAGTCCAATATAATTGTGCTCCTTCTACAATCTTATAGTTACCACCATACTTAAGGTGATAAACATATGCATCAATAAAGAGACCAATATCTCTACCACACTTAGTAGAAAGTGATCCCCAGTTCAATCCAGGATAAGTTGTTTGTGCCCAAGTTAAAGATTGAGAAATAATATCTGCACGGTTTGACGCAATTAGATTTGCAGCATCATAAAATGTACCGTTATTGATATTACTTAGAGAGAATGTAGCAATATCAGTTCCAGAGAATGCTGTAGGAATAGTAACAATAACTCCTGGTGGAAGATTAAATGTATTTCCAGGAGCAATAGCACCAGTGTTTGTAGGAATAGGTCCAGTAGTTCCTGTGCCACTTAGTAATGTGGTTCCAACTGGAGCTCCACCACCACCAGCAGAGTTTGCTAGTGCTGCATTATTAAGTGTTACTTGTGTTTCACTATCAATAGATACAATTTTTGTTCCAACTGGATATGTTCTACCAGAACTGACAAACATTCCAACAGTAAGATTTTCTGTATTACTTACAGTCATTTGGAAACTACCAGCAAAATAAGATACACCTACATCAGTGTAATCCCAGTTACGAATTGCTAGTTTTGCCAACCTAGTGGCATACTTAAACATTGCAATAGATTCTGTTTTGTAATTTGCAATATGTAAGTAATCAGTTCCACCACCATTTAAGATGTTTGTGTAATCAACAGATTTAACATTACCACCAAATCTAACATCATGACTTAAAGCATCTAGAATAAATCCGATATCAGTTTCATATTCATCTTGCCTTACACTCCAGTTTAAATTTGGATATGCTTGTACTGCATAACCAATAGTCTCTTCAATAATAAACTGCTTATTTCTTTCAATTTGGTTTGCGGCATCAATCCATGTTCCACCACGTTGGAAAATATTTCTAATCTTTTTAAGATATTTTGTATTATACTGACTGTCTTTGAATGCAAAATATTTTCCATAGAAAACTACACCACCATAAGGTGTTGTTTCTCCATTAGATCCAGTAAGTTTTGTATTATCTCCTAAAGGTGGTTTGGAGAATACAATATTGTCACCAGATATTGTGTATGCTACTCCTGGTTCTTGTAAGATACCATTGAGACTTACAATAAGACTGTTAACATCTACAGGAGTAAATGCAGTGTCTGGAGTTTTAGTTCTTAACTGAAAATTAGTTGATCCTTGTAATCTACCATCAGTATCGATATATCCATCGAATGGATTTTTTGTCCACCATGGTTTAGCATCAGCAGGATTTGGTGGATTGGTAGTAGCATCGTAGAATCCTGGTGTGTTGTTATAAATTCTAAATTCAAACGCACGGGTTTCGTTGAAGTTGAATTCAGAAATAGCAGCAGATCCTTGTCCTTTTCTAATTCTGTGATTTTCTACTGTCTGAACTGATTGTGTAATAGTTCTTCTTGTATTCTCAACAGTAATCTTATTCTTATTTGGATCCCAAAGTTGAATTACAGTAAAGTGAGATGCCTTTGGAAGCTCTGCTTCCATTTCTGCACTAGCAGAAGTTTCAATGTCTACTTGACCAAATAGTTTAAATCCAGCAGGGTGTGTTGTAGACTTAATAAGATCACGCCACTCTTCAATTGAAGTTTTAGACTTAACAACATAAGAGTAATCTTGATAGAAGAAACTATCAGTTAATTTTTGATTAGAGACACCTAATTTTCCTTTATCCGAAGTATAGAATCCTAGATTATCATAGAAACTTCTAATGTCTGTAGCAAAGTCAGTTACAAATACTTTACTAATAGTTCCAGATGTTTTAGAAACGATACCTTCAATTGATTGGTTCTCTCTAATAATTCCTGTAACACTTTTAACTTTTAATAGGTTAGAACCTTTTCTCCATTCAGTAACAACACCAGTCATTACCTCAACATTATTAATTTTCTGAACTACTTTTTCACCTCTTAAGAATTCACCATTGTAATTCGTTAGTGAAAATACATAGTTGGATGTAAATGTTGATGCTACTGTGTTATCTAAATGATATGCACCACCATTTCTAACAATAGAAACAGTTCTAGGTACTCCAATAGAAGAACCCTCTGCATTTAGATCGATTTGACTTTCTACGATTTCAATGTCTGGTGCAAATGTATATCCTCTACCAGCATTTTTAACTGTAACAGAGAAAATTTCTCCATTTCTAACAACGATATTAAATTCTGCATCAACACCATCACCATTAGTAATAACAACTTTTGGATTTACATAGTTAGATCCTTTTTCAGTGATGTTAACACCAGTGATTACTTTAGAATCTAGGTCAAACAATGCAGTTGCAGATGCTCTATAAGATTCTGTTGGGTCAGCACCAACAATGATAGGTGGTTTCTTATAATTCAGTCCAGAATTTGTAATTGCTACTTCATGAATACCACCAATAGCAAATTGTCCTGTAGTTGTATATGTAATCGTTCCAGAACCATCCCACAGAGGAGTTGAGTCAATTTGATATACAAATCTATTTGGAGTAACGTAAGTAACGTCCTTAGTTCCTTGTAGAGGATCTGTTATAATTGAGAAGAAACTATTTTCCGAATCTACAATATTTTTTTGATCAAAGTAGTAGAACTTAGAAAAATCTGTTCTAACTTTTGTCTGATAATTATTATCTGCCAGTCTAGAACCAAAACCAAACTTGACATCTGTAAATGATCCTGTTGTTCCTGGTAAAATAGTAGATTCTGTTTTCTCTACAGTAACCAGATTTAAGTTGATACTAGGACTAATATCAAAATATGTTCCAGACAAAGATGAATGAGAAGTATCAAATACGTACTTGTAATATTCTTGGATGTTAAGATTTGGGTTTACAGAGAAATTGACATTATCTTCAGAAAACTCAAATTTAAATACTAAGTCTGATACAGTATTAATACGAACACCTCTAGCAGGTGTGCTATTATCAAAGAAATTAGATGATAGAATTACTTCATCTGCATTTAACTTAGTGGTAGAATAATCATAAGAAATAACAATCTTTTGGGTAACAGGATCATACGATACAATAGTTCCAGTATTGTTTGTAGGGAAAATTTCTCTATCTGTAATAAAGTTGTATCTACCATTCTTAAGAATAACTTTTTGACCATCAAAGTGATCAATAGCAGAAGATCCTTCCTGTGCTCTATCTACAGTAAATGTGCTTCCATTGATTGCTACAATTTTAAGAACTTCTTCTCCAATAGTAATCAAATCATTTACAGCATAATCTAATGGATCATCTACTGTAAGAGAAGTAGATTCTGCGGCAAACCCAACATGTCCAATGTAGACTGTAAATCTAGCGGTAGACTGAGATGCTCCAGATCGTACTAGATCAGCATCATCTACACTTAGATAATCACCTCTTGCATATCCAGTTCCAGAATCTTGAATTTGGATACTAGAAACTAGACCAGCATTAGATACAATGAATGTAGCAGTGGCACCAGTTCCCGATCCGCCAGTAAGAGAAATATTAGTGTAAGTGCCAGGAGTATAATCAGCTCCACCATTGAGGATTTCATAACGACCAATTCCAGTAATCATTAATGGTTGTCTCCTTGGTTGGAGAAATCAAGGAAATTTCCTGATACAACCTTTTCCTTAGATAATAAGTCTTAGTCTTTGTTGTGTCATCTGGATTGATGTCAATTGTTACTTTATCACCAATTCCTAATCCATGATTAGATCCTGTTTCAATCAATGCAACACTTTGATTGACAATAAAAGGTTCTAGACCTTTACTGAGTGGTGTATTTGTTACAATTCTAGATCCAGTTGTATCGAATAGATTCTTAGACTGAATAAAATAATCTTCATAATCATAATTTGTTGCTTCCCAGTCACCGCTGAGAACCTTGATCTTGACTAGGTTTTGACCACTAGTTCCTTCTAAAACCTCTGCAGTAGCAATCGCTGGATCAATACCATTTGTTAGTTCTAGTTCTACACCCTCAGTGTATGAACTCTCCGCATCTAGAAGTAAACTATATGTTTCGATTGCAGAGGCAAAAGTTCCTGTAGAGTCGAATGTTCCTTGGACATCCTTCAAAACAATTACATTGTCATTTGCAACTGTTCCAACAATCGTTCCTTGTGCGCTAGATGATGGTTGTGTTAGAGTATCATCAACGAACAAATATGCATTTTGAATAGTTGTTAACTGTACAACTTTATTTTCTTTTGATTGTAAGTAACTTACAGATTTACCCTTAACAGCAGATACATTTGCTTCTACCTCAGAACCATCAGTTCCTCTGTTATCAAAATAAATCTTTGAATTCTTAGAGAAGTTTGTAGAAGAACTTACAACACCTACGTTATCTACATTTCCAGCAGATACCTCAGAAACAGAAGCGATAAGACCTTCGCCATTTCTGGACATGCCAGGGATATAGTATCTCTTTGCATTCTTAGGAATGTCGTTTTGATTGATATTTGAATTGTAGTTACTATCAACAGGTAGCGAATAATAATTCTGTCCTATAAAGTATGGATATTGCGGTACTTGATTGCTATCAATAGTAAGGAAATAAGCATAAGTTCCTTTCGGAAAGTCTGGGGTAATACAAAATCTTCCATTGTTCTCGTCTAGTGTGCCACTCTTGTGTGTATAAGAGTAGTCATTCGTGAACAGTCCCAATCTATACTCACCTGTAGATGGACCATCTGTTCTACTACCATTTAGGGAATATCCAGATGTCATCCTAACAAT